>Ga0302320_10000059_pt1 | contig 203758 bp, 161 predicted proteins | sample Bog_T0_3_FD_202130 | JGI IMG/M metagenome (GOLD analysis project Ga0302320, IMG submission 202130) | Peat permafrost microbial communities from Stordalen Mire near Abisko, Sweden - Bog_T0_3 | ecosystem: Environmental > Terrestrial > Soil > Wetlands > Peat | place: Sweden: Abisko, Stordalen... | reverse complement strand
AACGCAAACTGACGTGGTTTCGCATGAGATCGTCCTTTGGTTGCTGGCGACAAGCGGCATCGCGAAATTGGCCAACCGGAATTGGGAGCCATGATACAGCCTTGGCGGTCAAGTCGGCGGTGACGCAGCGGGAGAAGCGGCTCCAATGTCCGTGGGTGGCGCGGCCGAAGGGTCATCGAAAATGGAAAGCGCAGGGCGGGTCAGTTGCCCTTCCCCGCGGTCGATGCGGTGAGCACCAGTTGTTGCTGATCGGCGGTGGCGACCTTCTGGTAGAAGCCGCGCAAATCCTGATATTCCTCGGGCTTGGCCAGGGTGAAGCCGCGCGAGAATTGTCGGGCAATGGTGACCTGACCGGCGGTGGAAACAGATTTGGTGGCGAAGATGGCGTGGCTGGGCCAGGTGAATTTGCTGTCCTGCGGCGCGCCTTCGATGGTGTAGCCGGGCGGAAGATGGAAGGTAACCTGGTCGGTGACCTGGTCGGCATAGCGCATGTCCACGGGCTCCTGGCGTTGCGGCTGATCCACAAAGGGCTGGTGGGAGCGGGTCTGAAAGAAGAAGCCGGGCAGCAGCAGGCGCTTTTGCGTTGCCGCGCCCAGCGTTCCGTCCGCCTTGACCACCGCCACCAGGTTCACGTCGGGATCGTCGAGGGCCAGGAAGTGGTCGATGTGCGCCTCGATGCCAGAGGGGACGGTGGATTCCAGCCAGCGGTCGAAGCGCTTCTTCATTTCGGATTCATCGTTCCGGATGGCGGCCTGCCGCCAACTGAGCGCTTCCTGGCCGGTCATCACGAAGCGGAAATTGGCGGTCGCCGTGCCGTGCTCGTCCAGCGTGACCTCGCCGATGCGGGTCAGGACATTCGCGGTATAGACCTGCTGGGGAGTCGTCGCGGCTCCTCGGCCGTCCGCGCTCTCGCGAACCCCTCCGGCGCCCGAGTGACGCCAGTGCACGGTCTGGAAGGGGCACATCTTCTCGCCTGGATCGAGCACGATTTCCTTTCCGCCGGTGCTGAGGATCACGACGGTGTCGTGGAGCTGCTCGAAGTTGAGATAGCCCGGAGCAAAAATGCCCCTCTCCCGATCCACCACTTTCATGGCGTAGGCGGTGAGTCCGGCGGCGCGCAGCATGGCCAGGTAGAGGAGGGCGATGTCCTCGCTGTTGCCGCTCTTCTGGTCCCAGGTATCCTCAGCGCGCTTGGGGACGCGCAGCCCGAGCTGCTTGAGTTCGGCCTGCCCTCGTTTGCGGGAAAAGTCGGTGTTGTCCAGAGCCTGCACGGCCTTGTAGAGCTTTTGCGCCTTGACCATTTCGCTGTCCGATGGGCCGATCAAGCCATCGACTGCCTCGTGAATCGGCTTGGTGGGTTCGGCGAAGTGGTCCACTTCCTTTGACCAGCGCTTGGCTTCGGAGACCCAGAAGTCCGTGCCGTCGAAAGCGCTCCTGTAGTAGAAGGCCACGTGGTAGAGCAGGCTCTGGATCGGCGGCATCCACTGTTCCCTCGGGGAGGGCGGGATGTCGGTGAGATCGAGGCTGAAGCGGCCTAAGGAATCGGTCTTGAGCTCGACGCCCGGCGGAAGTTGGGGCCACCAGAGGAGGGTGTTGACCGCGTTTCCGTGCGCATCCACGAGAAAGTGGCTGGTGACGTTCTGCGAGCCATGCATAAACGCCTTGAAGGGCGTAAAGGCATAATGCGCCTTGTGGACGAAGTACGGTTGCTGGATCTCCCAGTCGGGAGAGGAATAGCGGTTGTCGTTGTAGCGAACCTGATAGCGGTATTCGAGGATGCTGCCCACCTCAACGCTGGGAAGGGTGAAGACCATGCGCCCGAACTGCTTGTCATTGGCTTTGGAGGACAACAGATCGTCTGGTTTGCCTTCCAGCGGGATGATGGCGCCGTCGGGGTGGATGGTGCGCGCCTTGATGTCTTCGACCTTGTAGTTCCCGCGCTGGTAGGGGATCTGGACGGTTGCCAGTTCCTTGCCTTTCTCGGTAAGCACCTTGATGCGCGCGTAATGGCTGTGGAAGTGGAGCGAATCGTCGGTGGTTTCCTCGACATTGAGGTATACGGCGTCGGCGCCCGGCGCCTTGGGATCTGCAGTCATCTTGAGATCTTCGGGGGTGGGAGGCTGAAACTGGGCCTGAACCAGGACGGGGGATGCTATAGCCATAGAGAGGAATGCAGGTCGCAGAAGGCATGATATCCGCATGAAGTTTTCCTTTGCTCATGAAACTGCCAGAGGTACGCCTGGGGACGGCATGTTGGAATGCAGTGATTCTAGCAGCGGGTGGACTGCGGCGGCATGACGATTCATGGCTATGGGTGTAACAAGTGCGGCAAGGTCACATGACGGTTCACTCTTCAGTCAATAACGTGTGAGTTATAGTGGCGGCCCGGAGCCTGGCATGACTTCGGGGCGCGAAGCCGCAATGGAACGTCCGGCGGACGGCGCAGGACGGGAAGGCAGACGGCAGGCGTTGAGGTAAGCTGGAGTGTGCTGTAATGCAATGAGAGGGGAAAACGGCAGTGATAAATCGATTTCGTTTGACGGGTATCGGTCTCGTGTTGGGGATCGGCGTATGGGCGGCGCAGCAGGCGCAGGCGCAGTGGTTTGCGCCGAACCCGGTGGTGAGCTTTGAGAAGCGCGCCGATGGCCTGGAAGTGCAGCAGAAGGACGGGGTGCTGCGCTTTGAGGTGAAGTCGACAGAGGTGCTGCATGTGACGTATGCGCCCGCCGGCGCGGCCTCGCCGGAGAGGGCTTCGGACTGGGTTGTGGTGAAGAGGGACTGGCCGGGCGCTGCGTTCGAGGTCAGTTCCGACCTGAAGACGGTGACGCTCTCGACCGCCAGGATGAAAGCCGTGATCGAACGGGAGACTGGCGCGGTGCACTATGCCGGCGCGGACGGTAGTCCGCTGACGACCGACGCCTACCGCTCCCTGCGCCCGGTGGATGTGAACGGCGAAAAGACATTTCATGCCGAAGTCTCCTTTGGAGTCTATGGTTCGCACGAAGGGCTCTACGGGCTGGGGCAGCACCAGGCGGGGGTGTGGAACTATCGCGGCGAGACGGTGGATCTGTCGCAGGAGAACACCAATATTGCGATTCCTCTGCTGGTTTCGACCAACGGCTATGGAATCTTCTGGAACAATCCATCCCGAAGCCGGGTGAACAACCGCTTTGTCCATGCGCTTTACATGAGCGCCGAAGTTGCCGACCGGGTGGACTACTACTTTCTGTACGGGCCGGAGCCGGACCAGATCATCGGGCACTATCGCGAATTGACCGGGGAGGCGCCGCTGTTTGGGCGGTGGGCCTATGGCTTCTGGCAGTGCAAGAACAAGTACCAGTCGCAGCAGGATCTGGAGACGGTGGCGGCGAAGTACCGGGCGCTGCACATTCCGGTGGACAACATTGTGCAGGACTGGTTCTGGTGGGTGAAGATGGGGGAGATGAAGTGGAACCCAAACTACCCCGATCCGCAGGGAATGATCGACAAGCTCCACGAAGAGCACTTTCACCTGATGGTTTCGATCTGGCCGTTTTTCCGGTCGGACACCGCGGTCTACGACGAATTCGACAGGAAGGGCTGGTTGGTGGCCAAGACGCAGTCGGAGGGGTACCATCCGCAGGGCCTGGCGGTTTATGACGCCACCAATCCCGAGGCGCGCAAGCAGTATTGGGCAAACGCCAACACCGCGCTGTTTCAAAAAGGCGTGGACGCCTGGTGGCTGGACACCGATGAGCCAGAAACCGAGGGGCGCGAGGACAACATCCTCACCACCAACATGCTGCACGCTGGCTCGGGAGCCCGGTATGCGAATGCGTATCCGGTGTTTCATGTTGGCGGCGTCTCGGACGGACAGCGTTCGGCTTCCGATCAGAAACGGGTATTCATCCTGTCGCGGTCGGCGTACGCGGGTGTGCAGCGGTATGGCGTGACGGCCTGGTCGGGGGATGTGCTGAGCGACTGGGTGTCGTTTCAGAGGCAAATCCCGGCGGGGCTGAACTACTCCATCTCCGGGATGCCCTACTGGACGACCGACATTGGGGGCTTTATCTCCGGCGGGAATCTGAACGATCCCAAGTTCAGAGAGCTGTTTGTGCGGTGGTTCCAGTTCGGGGTGTTTTCCCCGGTATTCAGGGTGCATGGAACGCGGAATCCCGACGAGAACGAACTCTGGTCCTACGGGCCGGAGGCCGAGAAGATCCTGGTGGACTACGACAGTCTGCGCTATCGGCTGATGCCGTACATCTACTCCGAGGCGTGGCAGGTGACCAGCGCGCATGGGACTCTGATGCGGCCTCTGGTGATGGATTGGCGCAACGACGTGGAGGCGCAGAACACCGGGGACGAGTATCTCTTCGGGCCGGCGATTCTGGTTAGCCCGGTGACGACGCAGGGGGCGACGAGCCGGACGGTGTACCTGCCACAGGCGGGGTGGTACGACTTCTGGACGGGGGAAAAGGTGGAGGGCGGCAGGCACATCCAGGCCGATGCGCCGCTCAGCAAGCTGCCGCTTTACGTGCGGGCGGGGTCGATTGTGCCCCTGGGGCCGGCCATGGAGTGGACGACGGAGAAGCCGGCTGATCCCATCGAACTGCGCATTTATCCTGGCGCGGACGGGGACTTTACGCTCTATGAGGACGAGAACGACAACTACAACTACGAGAAGGGCGCGCACGCGACGATCGCACTTCACTGGGACGATGGAGCGAAGACGCTGACGGTGGGCAGCCGGGAGGGCAGTTTTCCGGGCATGCTGGCCGAGCGGAGGTTCCGGGTGGTGGTGGTGGCAAAGGGGCACGGGGTGGGGATCGGGGAGAGTGGAACGGCCGAGGCCACGGTGGTCTACAAGGGCGGGAAGCTGGTGGTGCGCCTGTAGGGGCCGGCCCTGCTTCAGCGGTTCCACAATTGCCGTACCCGGAAGCCACAGCTCTCAAGTGCCCTTTTCATCAAGGAAAGGGCACCCTTCGCAGCGCCACAAAGGGCATGTGAATTGTGGAACTGTTCTAGCGGCCCAGAACCTGCTTGGCGATGGTGGCCAGTTGCATGTTCGATGTGCCCTCGTAAATCTTGCCGATCTTGGCGTCGCGATAATACTTTTCCGCCGGGTAGTCGCGGACAAACCCGTTGGCGCCGAAGACCTCGACGCACTGGCTGGCCACCTGCTCGGCCACCTGCGAGGCAAACAGCTTGGCCATTGCGGCCTGGCGCACAAAGGGCTGCCCGGCGTCCTTCAGCCGGGCGGCGTTATAGACCATCAGACGCGCCGCCTCAATCTCGGTGGCCATGGCGGCGAGCGCGAACTCCACCGCCTGAAACTCTTGAATCGCCTTGCCGAACTGACGGCGCTCTCTGGCGTAGCGGGCCGCGTGGCCCCATGCGCCCTCGGCCAGGCCCAGCATCTGGGCCCCGATCCCGATGCGCCCCTCGTTCAGGGTCTCGATGGCGATCTTGTACCCCTTGCCCCGATCTCCCAGCAGGTTCGCGGCGGGAATCTCGCAGCCGTCGAACACCAGTTCGCAGGTGCTGCTGGCCCGGATGCCCAGCTTGTCCTCCTTGCGGCCCACGGAAAAGCCCAGGGCATCCTTTTCGACCAGGAAGGCGGTGATGCCGCGGTAGCCGGCCTCCGGGTCGAGGGTGGCGAAGACGATGAACAGGCCGGCCTCGCGGGCATTCGAGATCCACAGCTTGCGCCCGTTAAGCCGGTAGCCGCCGGGGACCGCCTCGGCGCGGGTCTGGAGCGCGAAGGCATCGGAGCCCGAGCCGGCCTCGCTCAGGGCATACGCGCCCACCGTGCCGGCGGCCAGGCGGGGGAGCCAGAGCAGCCTCTGGTCTTCGGAACCCCAGCGCAGCAGGGCATTGATGACCAGGGTATTGTGGACGTCCACCAACACGGCAACCGCCGGGTCCACGGTGGAGATGGCCTCGATGGCCAGCACCGCGTCGAAAAAGCTGCCTCCCGCTCCGCCCATCTCCTCGGGGACCTCGATTCCCATCAGGCCGAGCTCGAAGACGCGCTCGATCAGTTCCGGAGCCAGATGCTGCTCGTCGTCCATGGCTCGCACTTTCGGCGCGATGGCCTGTTCGGCAAACTGCCGGACGGTGGCATAGAAGAGGTTCTCCTCTTCAGAGAGCTGGGTGAGCGGAGCGGGGTGCGATGGGTTCGCCAAGGGAGACTCCTCCGGCCTCGAAGTGTATCAAAACAGGCGTGCAGCGAGCCCCCGCGCGAGGGGGAAAACTTGAGGACCGCGGCCGGCGCATGCGCGGTGCGCAAGGCGCTTCGCGCGGTGTGGTTTTTGAGGGAAAGCGGGCCAAAAGGGCGATTTTGGGCCCAAAAACCGGGGTTTTTTCGGGGTTTCTGTTTACCAATGAGATAACAGGGCCGCCTCCCGCCGTCTCAGGTAAAGTGTTGATTCATCGTACGTTATATACCGGGAAGCGCCGAAAACGACACCGAAAAAGGGGCGTTTTCCGGTAGGGGGGTGGGGGGTACGCCTCTTTTGGGGGTACGGACCCCGGAAACCCCCGAAATTTTGGGCCGGATCGAGACATGATTCAAGGCTAGCAGGATGCCGGGAAATGATCGGCAGTGTGTCACGAGCAAAAGCGAAAGTTTTCGATGCTGTACCGAAGATGGGAGTAGGCCTGGCGAAGCAATACAATCCGGTGATACGCGGGTGGTGGAATTATTTTGGGGCATTCTATCGGACGGCGATGCAGACGGTCTCTGGGTACATCGATCAGAGGCTAGAGAAGTGGGCCAGGCGGAAGTACAAAACGCTGTTGCGGCGCAAGCGGGGCAGCGTGGACTGGCTGCGCCGGATGAAGAGCGAATCTCCCCGGATGTTCTTCCACTGGAGTGTTGCCGGGAATCAGGTTGGGTAATGGGAGCCGTGTAAATCGAGAGATTTACGCACGGTTCTGCCAGAGGCTCAGGGTGTAATTCCCTGGGCCTACTCACCAGCCGGGCAAGAGAGAGGGCGGACAACCGCTGTCAATCTCTGCCGGCCGCTCGGCTTTCGTTTCGGGCCCAGGGCGCCAAAGGGGAGCAGTGTCCGGTTGGCTGGTGGCTCAAGGCCGACTCCGAGTGCGGCCAGGCGCCCTCACAACGGCGATTCGGGATCACATGCCCCAAGGACTGGAATACGCGGGAGCGGTCACTCCGATTCATCGATGACTTCAATTGCCGATACCGTCGCGTAGTTTTCGACCGCATCGAACGTCAAATCGAGTTTCCCTTCCGCGGAAGGCCGCAGGTGATTGAACGTCTTGGTCAAGGCGCGCAGGCTGCCAGCCTCTTTGAAGATGTCGAAGTTGTCGAGCAGTGTTGATCCGTTGCAATAGACACGAAACACCCGGCTGCCCACACCCACGCCGCCCATAGGGTCCGGAACCCAGTAAAGTTCCGCGAAGTGGAGCACCAGCGTATAACGGCTGCGCGTGTCGACCGGTATCGAGTAGGTGAAATGGCCGTAGCGTTCCTGCGCGTAAAGGCCAGGATCGGGGGTACCCCCGACCTGCCGGGGAGGGTCGGAAAGCGCGCCATTCTGGAAGTACTCATCCGGATGCCACAGGTTTCCGCTGTGGTCCGTGACCGCAGCGCGCTGCATGACAAGACGCACCGGGAGCTGCCGATGCGGCAAGCCAGGTAATATCTCGAGCGCGTTCAGGGTCGGCGATGATCGGTCCATGAAGAACTTGAGGTGCAGGAGGCCGTCTTTGTCCGGATAGATGTCCTTGAAGACGCGCTCGTCGGCGGTATTGGTTCCTAATGCGTCCGCGCCGATGTTGAACGATTTCAGAAGCAGTTGGCCGTTGGCGCTGACATTGAAGTAACTGTTGATGGGATCATCCTGCGGCGAGGCGACGAAAAACATGTGCAGTTCATAGGGGCCTGGCGCGAGGGGGATGTCGTAGGTGAAGTCGCCGGTTCGCCAATGTTCAAACAGCACTGGATCGCTGGTTCTCGACAACGGGAGATTGGGACGCGGGAAGGCGCCGCCGCCATGAAAATAGCGGTCAGCCAGCCAGTAGGCGCCCGCGCTGTCAATTTTTGGGGTTCCATCGTAACCGGCGAGCAAGCGTAGCGGAAGCTGAGCCGCATTTGGCGATGAAGATTGAGAGGCGTTGAGCGGAGGCGACGGAACGGCGGCCGGTGGTTCGCTTGACTTGCTTCGTGAAAACAATCGGATGGCGACGAGGCTCACGACCAGCAGCGCGGCAATTCCCCCAATGGCGTACAGCAACCTTCGCTTTCGAATCGCGCGCGCTTTCGGGCGGCTTGTCTCCACCATCCCTGTCTCAGACGAAGCCAGAGCCGCTTCCGTACCCGGAACCACCGCGGGGGAAAGGTTCTCGATTTGCCGGTCATCAGCCTGAGGATCAGGCTCCGACGCCATTCGAGCGAGCGAGGCACTGCGGGTGAACGCCGGAACATAGCTCCCCGCTGGGAGTGAGATCTGAATTTCGTGCCCTTTGCCGTCGGTTTCGTAGTACTCTTTGAGCCTCTTTCTCAGTCGAAAGGCCTCGACGCGCGCGATCGAATCGCGCGATGCATCGAAAGAATTCTTTGAGCGGCCCAGGACCTCGGTCGCAATGTTGTACTCGTTGATCTCGCCGATTCTGTCCTGAAAGTACCTCTCCGAAATATACGTCAGAATCTTCGCGAGGCGCGGAGTGTGCGCCAGCGCGGCCAAAACGAGATTCAATTCGGCGCGTTCTGAATCCGCCGAATGAGAAGCGAAAACCTGCTCCATTCAATCACTCCAGATGGATGTCTCCATATTACGAAGGCGTTTGCTGGATTGCCAGTGTTAATTGGCCGGAAATCTGAGTACGGTTGTCTCAATTTTGCACGTTAAACATGTTTACATGATTGAAAACAAAGGCATTGAACGTAAGAAATGTACGGCAACAATTCTGTGCATCATTAACGATTGCGCGTCATCTTCACGGCCGCCTATAGTTCGCCTCGTTGAGCCAGGGCCCAAGAATCGCTTGAACAAGCGATTGCGGAAACCGGCGACTGAAGAGAATTCCATAGGGGACTTCGCTCCCCCGGTGGACGATTCGAATCATCTGAATTTGAAGTTTGGAGGCAATCTTGCCGGAAGCAGTTTGGTGCAATTTCATGAAAAGATTCGATGGCCGGAAGACAGGTAGAGGCGCTCTGCGGTTTTTGAGCGTCTGGGCAGTCTTCTTGACGCTTTCTCTTTGTGGGAGCGCGCAGACCTCATCCTCGATCTCCGGTACGGTGAAGGACCCCACGGGGGCCGTCATTCCGGGAGCGAAGGTGGTTTTGAGCAATCAGGACAACAAATCGACCCGCTCCTTGAAAAGCAATGGAGAAGGGTTCTTCTACATCGCCGGCGTGCCCGCCGGCATCTATGAGGTATCCATTTCCTCCAAGGGGTTCGAGAACTGGAATGTGACGGGGATCGAGGTTCACCCTGGCAAAAGTACTTCTATCCGGGTGGCAAGATCGGCAGGCCCGTTCTGATTCCCGTGACTCAATTCAACCGGAACAAGCATCTGACCTTCTGGACCGGGTACGAATACTACGGGCAGCATCTCCATGAGGGGCAGGACCAGGCTTTCGTGCCGACTCCGGCGATGATGCAAGGCGACTTGAGCCTCACGACCATCGCCTCGGCGCTCAACGTGGATTCGACCGCCATGCTGGCCAACTGCTCCGGGCCGGGTTCGGTCAACGAAGAGTTCAGCAATCTGGGCGGCGTCGGCGTTTCGCCCGGATGGAACTCCACCGCGTCCAGCGCCCCCTTCAATGAAGTCTCCTTTGGCAAGGCCAACTTTGGCACAGTCGCCTCGGGAGGCAATGGCACCGGCGCGTTGTCGGCAGCACTTCTGGGCGCCACCGCATGCAATAGCGGCTTGGACTTCAAGACGCCGGCGGGAACCAGCACGGTGACGATCTATGCATCGGCCGATCCCTATCAGTCCGGCAGCACCACCAAGACGCTGGCCTGCTCCACACTCGGTACGTATCCATGTTCGCAAACGGCATTCAAAGTGAATGTCACCGTGAAATAGCTTGGTTGTGTAAAGTCTCCTTCCTCCCGGTCGCGAGCAAGGCATCGTTCACGGCCGGGCCTTTTTTTCCAGGCGGGCAAAATGATGGCGAGACCGCAAGGCCGCCTGCCATCCACGACAAACCGAATCCAGGCACGACTCACAGCGGAAACTGTGCGATGCGTTCCCGAATCCATTTTTACATTGCCTCCCCAGGAGAATCATTGAGAATGAAGCGCGCACTTTCATATCTAGCCGGAATCATCTTCATTGTTGCTCTTCTGAATGGATGCAACGGCTCATCTTCCTCGCCGGGCCAGTCTTCGCCCGCGATCGCCTAGCCTGCTCCGGCGGCGATCACCTATGGGACGGCGCTGAACTCGACTCAACTCGACGCCACGGCAAACTATCCGGGTACATTCGCCTATTCGCCGGCTGCCGGAGCGATCCTGAGTGCGGGAACAAAGACCCTGAATGCAACCTTCACGCCCGGTGATCCGACCAAGGTCGCAGCGGCTACGGCCGCGTATTGCTCGCTCCCATAGTCGAAGCGCTTGCCGGCCGAACGGATGGTTCCATCCTTTCAAAAAAGACCCGGCGGAGGTTGCCGCCAAGGCCGGCCGGAACAGCATACCAAGGCCGGCGCATGATGGGCATTTCATCAAGTATAAGGATTTACTCCGGCATTTCCGCATAGCTTGAGGGTCGAGATGTGTTCGCCCGCCAGGTCAGGGCGGAGAGGCTTCCGGGGTGCGGGGCGGCAGCTTCGCACCTGCATCCATGCGGGGATCGCATGGATGCAGGTGCGCCAGCCCGGAGACTGGCCAGCGCGGAGCCTGCGAAGCCGGGAGCGCCGGTTACAACGAGGCGCGTCCGCCGGCGGCCTCGGCAAGGCTTTCGACCATGTAATCCAGCATGGGCTTCGTCAATCCTGGATAGACGCCCACCCAGAACACGTTGTCGGTCACAAAATCGGAGTTGGCCAGGTTGCCAACGATGCGCTTGTCAATGTCGCGATACGCAGGCTGCCTCAGCAGGTTTCCGCCAAACAACAGCCTTGTCCCAATCTTTCGCGCATTCAGGAAGCGGATCACTTCATCGCGGCTGAACCCCGATTCCGGTCTCACGGCAATCGGGTATCCAAACCAGCTCGGGTCCGCTCCCGGTGTTGCCCTGGGAAGCAGAAACACATCCGAGAGAGGTTGCATCCGCTCCGCAAGATAGCCAAAATTCCGCTTGCGGTCCTCGATGAAACCAGTTAGCTTGTCTAACTGCGCCACGCCCGCCGCCGCCTGCATGTCACTGACCTTCAGGTTGTAACCAATGTGCGAGTAAGTGTACTTATGGTCGTATCCGTAGGGCAGCGATCCCATCTGCCAGTCGTACCGCTTCCCGCATGTGTTGTCTCTGCCCGGCGCGCACCAGCAGTCCCGGCCCCAGTCGCGGAACGACTCGATCAGCTTGCTGAGCCGCGGCGTGTTGGTCGCCACGCATCCGCCTTCACCCATGGTGATATGGTGCGCGGGGTAGAAGCTGAAGGTCGCCAGGTCGCCGAATGTGCCCACCTTCCGGCCGCCGAAGGTCGAGCCGAGCGCGTCGCAACAGTCCTCGATGAGCCAGAGGTTTCGCTGGCGCGCAAACTCCGCCACCGCGGCCGCGTTGAAGGGGTTACCCAGCGTGTGCGCCAGGATGATGGCCTTGGTTCGAGGGCCCGCGGCCTTTTCCAGCTCTTGGATATTTACGTTGTAGGTTTCCAGGTCGATGTCGACAAAGACCGGGACCAGCCCATTCTGGAGAATAGGATTGACCGTGGTCGGGAAGCCTGCCGCGGCGGTAATGACTTCGTCGCCCCGGACAAGCCGGCGGTCCCCCAGCGAGGGAGAGGTAAGGGCCGAGACGGCCACCAGATTCGCGGAAGAGCCCGAATTCACCAGCCGCGCATCGCGTATCCCCAGGTACTTGGCAAACTTGAACTCAAACAGCTCCGCAAATCGTCCGGCGGTCAACCAGAATTCCAGCCCCGCGTCCACAATCGCGAACATATCCTTGTCGTCAAAGACTCGACCGGAGACCGGAACAGGCGATTCGCCGGGAACAAAGGGCCGTTCCGCATGGACCTGGTGATAGTACTCGGTGGTAAGCCGCTGAATCGCGGCCCGTATCTCATTGCCGCGATCCGTGCTCACGCCGCGGCCCCGCTGCCAATCGCCACCGGCGTCTGCTGGGCCATCACGCGATGCTCGTACTCCTCGATCTGGGCCATGCTGAATGCGTGCATGTCATCTCCCTGCATCCGCGCCCGATACCAGGCCACCGTCATCGCCAGAGCTTCTTTCAGCCGCAGTCCGGGGCGCCACTCCAGACGTCCCGCAGCCTTTGACGAATCAAGCCGCAGGCACTGTCCTTCGTGCGGCTGCGCGCCCTTTGCCGCCTCCCATTGCGCGCCGTTTCCCCAGTGCATCGACAGTTGGCTCGCAATCGACTCAACCGTCTCCGCATCCGCCGGATCGGGGCCGAAGTTCCAGGCCTCGCCCATCGCGGCTCCGTCATCCATTAGCGCTTCGGCAACCTTGAGATATCCGCGCAGCGGTTCCAGCACGTACTGCCACGGCCGGATGGCATGGGGATTGCGGATGGTCAACGGGCGTCCGCTGGCAAGCGCGCGCATCGCGTCCGGCACCAGGCGGTCTTCAGCCCAGTCGCCCCCGCCGATCACGTTCCCCGCTCGAACCGTTGCCAGGGCCACGCCGTGGCGCACGTAATCCGCGGGATTGAAAAACGAGTTCCGGTAAGCCGACACCACAAGTTCGGCGCACGCCTTGCTGTTGCTGTAGGGGTCGAATCCACCCAGCCGGTCGGTTTCCCGGTAAGGCCAATCCCACTCGCGATTCTCATAGCACTTGTCGGTGGTCACCACGACGACCGCTCGCAGCCCTTCCGACGTGCGCGCGGCCTCCAGCACATTCGCCGTTCCCATGACATTCGTCGAGTACGTGTCCAGAGGATTCTCGTAGGACCGGCGCACCAGCGGCTGCGCGGCAAGATGAAACACAATCTCCGGACGATGTTCGGCGAACGTCCGCTTCACGCGTTCAATGTCGCGAATGTCCGCGATCACCGAGCGCATCGAACATCCCGCTCCTGAATCCTCAAACAGGTTTGCGCCGGCTGGCGGTTCCAGCGCCATGCCGCACACCTCCGCGCCCCTACGTTCCAACCACAGCGAAAGCCAGCTTCCCTTGAAGCCGGTATGACCCGTCAGCAGCACCCGCGTTCCGCGCCAGTTCATTCCCAAACCTTCCAGGGCGCCGACCCGCTCTTCCAAAGCTCCTGCAGCGCGACCCGGTCGTGAACGGTGTCCATCGGATGCCAGAATCCATGGTGTTTGTAGGCCGCGAAGTTTCCCTCCCGCAGGAGCGCTTCCATCGGTTCCTTCTCCCAAATGGTCGAGTCGTCCTTGATATAGGCGCCAACCTTGGTGGAGAGAACAAAGAAGCCCCCATTGACCCATCGTCCGTCGCCGTTCGGCTTCTCGGCAAACGATGCCAGGACGCCGTCCTTGCCGATTCCCAGCGATCCAAATCTTCCCGTCGGCTGAACCGCCGTCAGAGTCGCAAGCCGTTGATGCCGCCGATGAAAATCGAGCAGCGATGCCACATCGATGTCGCCGACGCCATCTCCGTACGTAAAGCAGAAATTCTCCTCGTCCTTCAGATACGGCAACACCCGGCGAAGCCTTCCGCCCGTCATGGTCTCGTATCCGGTATCCACCAGCGTCACCCGCCAGTGCTCACAGCCATTCCGGTGGTATTCAGCGCTGTTCGTCGCCAGGTCAAACGTCACGTCGGACGAATACAGGAAATAGTTCGCAAAGAACTCCTTGATCATGTAGCCCTTGTATCCGAGGCAAATGATGAAGTCGTTGATCCCGGCATGAGAGTAAATCTTCATGATGTGCCAGAGGATGGGCTTGCCGCCGATCTCCACCATGGGCTTCGGCCGCACCTCTGTTTCTTCGCTCAAACGACTGCCAATTCCTCCCGCCAGGATCACCGCTTTCATGCGTGAACACCCATTCCTTCCTCTGCCGGAGCCATCGAGCGCGACCATGTTCCGTTTCCGGTATTTCTGTATAACTTGCGATTCTCTGTCTTTTGCGGGCCCGTCCTCTGCCACGCGGGCCCTCAACGCAAATGAGAGATAGCCTATGAGTAGACGAATGCAATTGCCGCGCCACTCTCGCCGCGAACTCGACCGGGAACCGGGCCGCGACGGCCCGGACCCCGGTTTGCCGAAGGAACCCTCTGAATACGTGACCTTTAGGCCCAAGGCAAGCGGCCTGGATTGGATTCGGGCGACCCGGACCGAGGGCCGCCAACCGACGCGCTCCGCGGCCATGCCATTCGAGCCGGGCATTAGAGCCGCATGAGAGCCAATTGCGCCGCTTTTCCTGGAATCGCCGGGCGCGGGCCGGCCATCCAACTGACATGCCATTCGCCATTGCCCGGAAGATAGGCCGTCGATACGTGAACCCTGTGCCCACGGCCGTCGGCGGACTTTCCATCATCTTCAAGGTGGGTCCGCGCTTCGTCTTCGGAGCCGCATCGCGCTCGCCGAAACTCCCACTGGGGCCATTCGTCACCGACCCGCGCGTCTACCGGGAGAGCCCCGATTCAGGCCTGCGCATCACCTGGTTCGGACATTCCTCTTCACTGGTTGAAATCGATGGCGTAAGAGTTCTTATCGATCCGGTCTGGGAGCAGCGGGCGGCGCCCACGCAGTGGGCCGGGCCAAAGCGCTTCTTTCCGCCGACTCTGGCCCTGGAAGACCTGCCGCCCATCGACGCGGTGCTCATTTCGCACGACCACTACGACCATCTCGGCGCGGGCACGGTGCGGCGGCTGGCTCAATTGGAAAGCCTGCGACCGGCGCGCTGGATCGCCCCGCTCGGGGTGGGCGCCATCCTGGCCAGCCTCGGCGTCAGCCCCAGCCGCACCACGGAACTCAACTGGACCGGGCAGGCAGCGGCCGGGCCCCTCACCATCACCGCCTTGCCGGCCCGCCACTTCTCCGGGCGCAGCTTGTTGAACCGCTTCGAGACCCTTTGGGCATCGTTCGCCCTGCTGGGCCCCATGCACCGCGTCTACTATGGCGCCGACTCGGGAGAATGGGACGGTTTCCGCGAGATCGGCGCAACCTTTGGCCCGTTTGACCTCACCATGCTCGAAATCGGCGCCTCCGACCCTCTCTGGGCCGACGTTCATATGGGCCCGCAGGGCGCGGTTCGCAGCTTCCGCGCCCTGGGAGGCCGCGGGCTGCTCATGCCGATTCACTGGGGCCTGTTCGACCTTGCCCTCCACCCCTGGCGGCAGCCGATCGAGAGCATGGCCGCGGTCCAGGACCTCAAGCTCTGGTCTCCCACACCGGGCGAGCCGGCCGAAGTGGTCCGCGACCACGAACTCCGCTCCGATTGGTGGCGTTGAGCGTGCATTGCGGCGGACCCGATTGACTTGGGACACCTTATCGGCCAACGCGCATTTTGACCAGGCATGGGGAACCCCGGCCGCCGAAAGGCCTACCGGGTTTTCTTCTTCGCCGGGGTAGCCGGTTGAGACGGCTTAACCTTCTTTGACTGCTTGCCCGGCTTGGGGTTCGCGCCTTCCAGGTGGCCCACCGGGATGGGTCCCATGTCGGAGCCGGTGCGCCTCACCTGCGTGTCGTTCATTATGTAGCTGATGGTGCGCGGGGATGCCGGGCGGGTGATGCCGGTCGAGGCATCGGTGGCCACGTTCGGCCCGCTGGCGATCTGAAAGCTGAACACCGGCGCGCTGCCGCCGGGCGCGGTCTGAAAGCTCGTTTTCACCGGCAGAAAGCCCTGGATGGGATGCAGCCTGAACGCCGTTTCGTAGCGATGATGGCGCAGGCTCCAGGTAAAGACCCGCACCTGGTCGAAGTCGTAAGGCAGGCCCGACTTGGGCGGGCTGAGCACCGTCACGTACTGCGGCACCTGGTGATCCGGCGCGGAAGAGTCGGGGTCGAAGACCTTGTTGAGCACATAAGCGCCCACGACGCGCTGGCCCTCGGCATAGATGCCAACCTCGTCCGGCACATCCACATCCAGGCGGCCGGACAGCAGCCACCCGGCGTGGCCCTTGCCGTCGCGCACCAGCCACCAGTCTTCCATCGGCGGCGGCTCGGGCTGGGCAGGCAATGCGGCGGCTCCCGCGGCGGGCGCTGCCGCCCCAGGGGCGGGCGTTGCAGGCTTCGGAGCCGGCATTGAGCCCGGCACGGGCGTCTTGAGAACCGAGGCGCGAACCAGAAGTTGCACCTTGGCGTTGCCCGCCAGCAGATAAAAGCGCTCCGCGTCCCGGCCCGGCGCAAGGTGCAGGTACATGTCGTCGCGCAGGGTCGCGGTGGCCACCACCGGGTCCTTCTTGTGCTGATCGGCGAGCGATTCAAAAGCCTGGAAGGCCTTGCCGTCGATCACCGCCCGCTCTTCAATCCAGCCAATCTCGTTCTTCTCGGTCTTGACCTTCAGAAAGCGGCGGCCGTGCTCCAGCACTTCCAGCGGCTGGCCGTTTTCTACCTGGGCCACGCGGTTGGACACGGCAGCCACCCGGTCATGCAGGTACATCTGCCGCGCCGAAACGTACACCGTCTCATGCAGTTGATGGCGAAACCGGGTGCAGCCTACGCAAAATGCAAGGGAAAACAGCAGCAGCGAGAGGAGGGGAGCCTCGTGGCGCCGGAGAAACGAGACGATGGGGATGGAGGATTCCGTCAGCACAGCCGGTGGCGATCCTCTTGAGGATAGCACCCGAGCACAGGGGCTAGGGATTAGGGACTAGTCCCTAACCCCTAACCCCTGCTTTTTACGGCGCAGCGACAATGGCGATGGGGGTGGCCGAGGTGCTGGAGGTGATCTGCGAGTCGAGCTGGCCGGCCGTGGTGGTGTCGAAGGTGAAAGAGTCGAAGTAGGGGCTGCCGAGCGAGCCCACTTCGAACACAAAGGTACTGCTCGAGTCCTCCGCCAGCCACAGCGGCTGCACTCCGACTTGAACCGTGGTGTCCGATGTCAGCGTATAGCTTGAACCGGACACGGTCAGCGTAAATCCGGCGATGTTGCCGGCCGTGGAGGCGCCTGCTCCATTCGCAACGTAGACGTAATCCCCGCTGGTGTCGGGCAGAACGAAGTTGGGCGCCAGTCCGCCGCTGGCGATGGGAGAGCCGGTGGCCTGGGTCAGCCCCGAAGCGCTGCCCAGCGTGCTGTAGACGAAGGCGCGCAGGGCGCCCGAGGCGCCTGTGGAGTCGGCATTGGTTTCGCCAATATAGAACAGGCGGGGGGTGGTGTCGGGGTCCACGGCCACCGAAAGGGCGGAGCTGGTCGCATTCACCGCTGGAATCCGGATATAGCTGGTTCCCAAGGGGCTGCTTCCCGTAGCCGCTTTGGCGTTGAAGGGAACCACGATGGTGCCGCCTTGGCCCAGGGCGACAAAGATGTTGCTGTTATCCGGCGAGATCACCAGTTGCTTCACCGCGGCGTTTGTAATAGCAATAGAAATCGGGTACTCGGCGCTGGTGCCGGCGCCGGTCGAGGAACTGATGGGGACGGCGGCAAGCTCCATTCCGTTGGTGCCCGGCTTGGCCTCCACCAGCCATGTGCCGGTCTTGTCCACCTGGATGGCCGCGGCATCCAGGTCGCCCGAGGCCGTGACGGCAGTTCCCAGAACGCCGCTGGAGATGGGGTAAGAAACAACGCCGGAGAGGGTGCTCACGGTCAGAAAACCGCCCGTGGGAGCAATGGACATGGCGTACGGTGTGTTGGGCAAGGTCCAGGGGCTGCCCGAAATGGTCTTGAGAGAGCCGGACTCGATGACCTCGCCGATCACCTGGGGTGTCGTGCCGTTGTTTAGAATATAGAAATTGCCGCTCGTCCCGGTGGTGCAGTTGGTGGTGCAGGAACCGCCGCCGCTGCCGCCGCCGCTGCTCGGCGCCTGCCAGAAATCTCCGCAACCGGCTGCCAGCGGCGCTGCCGCAAGCGCCAACCGCGCCCATGTCCCGATTCTCATCGCCGCTCCTTGCCTCTCATTGTCAGGGTACCGCTTCAACGCGTGTCCTGTCTTGACGCCGGGCGAATCGCGGACACGCCTAGTCAGGGCCACGAGCAAGAGACGCAGGCCGCCGGGAATTCGCTTGCCCGCCCTCCCGGCGCGAACCGGCTTTGAAGCCGCTCTCAGGCCAGGGCAGGGGCCGCATCCAGAGCCTGATCGCCAGCCTCATCGCCCGCCTGATTGCCCGTGCAGACCGCGGCAGCCGCATCCAGCGCCACTCCCAGCCCATGAATCACCGCGGCCACGCGCACCACCGCCATCACCAGCTCTTCGCTGGCGCCCTTTTCTCTCACCACCCGCTCGTGCGCGTCCAGGCACTTGCCGCAGCCGTTGATGGCCGAGACGGCCAGCGACCACAACTCGAAATCCACCTCTTCGACGCCGTGGCCGCGCAGCCCGTTCATGCGCAGCCGCGCGCCCATGGTGGAGTATTTCTCATTCGAGCTGAGGTGCTGGAAGCGATAGAAAATGTTGTTCATGCCCATGACGGTGGCGGCGACCTTGGCCGCTTCCAGGGCCTGCGGAGAGAGTTGGCCGCTTGCCGCATCCATCACCGCGGCGGTCAAGGGCGCCGAGCGCGTGGCAATGGCCGTGGCCGCGACCGTGCCCCACAACTGCTGCGGGGTCAGCTCGCCGTTGTTGCGCACCAGCGAGGAGTAGTTCAGCTTCAGATCCTTGGCGGAAGAAGGAAGACTGTCGATCAATGCATCGAGGCTCATGATGGGGCTCCAAGGAACAGTGAACAGTGGACAGTGAACAGTGAACAGTGAACAGGGAACAGGGAACAGGGAACAGGGAACAGGGAACAGTGAACGGTGGACAGGGGATGGGAACGAAGCGGTGGGCAGTGGACAGAAAACTGTTCACTGTCCACTGCTCTTGAAACTGTTCACTGTCCACTGCTCACTGTCCACTGTTCTTAAACGTGAATCGTCTCTTCGCCCTTGTGCCAGTTGCAGGGGCAAAGCTCGTCGGTCTGCAAGGCGTCCAGCACGCGCAGAACCTCCTGCGGGTTGCGGCCTACCGAAAGGTCGTTCACCGAAACGAAGCGGATGATGCCCTGCGGATCGACGATGAACGTGGCCCGCAGGCAGACGCCGGCCTTCAGGTCCAGGATGCCCAACTGTTCGCTCAGGTCGCGCTTGATGTCCGCCAGCATGGGGAAGGGCAGGTCCTTGAGGTCCGGGTGGCTGTTGCGCCAGGCCAGGTGAACAAACTCCGAGTCAATGCTGCCGCCCAGAACCTGCGCGTCGCGGTCGGCGAACTCCTGGTTGGCCTTGCCGAAGGCGGCAATCTCGGTGGGACACACAAAAGTGAAGTCCTTGGGCCAGAAGAAGTAAACCTTCCATTTGCCCTCATAGCTGTTCTCGGTGATGGTTTCAAAGGCCTTCTTCAGGTCCAGATCGACAACGCCTTGCAGTTCAAAAGCGGGGAATTTCTCTCCAACAGTAAGCATGAATGGCTCCTTTGCAGGTGAATACGCTGGTTGATCGGGTTGCAGTTCGGCGCGAACTCCAAAGCGTGCGGTCCGCGGTAGATAAGAGACGGAAGAGGCCTCGCATGCCACATCGTGGCACGCAAATGATTCCAAAGCAGTTCGCAGGCCTGATAAAGAGATGCCTGGGAGCATTGGAAGATTCTGGACTGTGACGGTCCGCTTTCATCAGGATACCGCGAAGCGCACACCTCCGCGCCGCGCGGCTAGGCCTTCGCAGCCGAAGAGCCGATCAGGGCCCGGTACGTAAGCGCGACGCGGGCTTCGCGCTCGGAGATGTACATGGGGCTAGTTGGGCCGGCCGCCGGAAGCCGAACGGCGGCGAAAACGCTCGTCGATCGGCTGGCGATCCTTGAAGCCGGTCTCCACCGTGTGCCAGTGTTCGATGGCCGGCTCGCCCATGCGCCAGCACAGCAGCACCACCTGGTCGTCGAGACGGTAAGGAAAATCCAGCAGCCCGGATTCCAGGTCCTTCACCTGCACCCCGATCGAATCGATCTCCGCAAGGCTCTCGCGAACCCGTTGCAGGTGCGACTCCATCTCCGCGCGCGATCTGGCCACCTTGGCCACATCCACCCTCATGCCGCCGGAGAGATAAATGCGCCGCGCCAGGTCGGAAAGGCCTTGCTCGACCTCCTCGGCCTCTCGCTTGCCTTCCATGGCGCGCTTCAGCAACGACTCCAGCACCGGGAGAAGAGATTGCGCTTCGTCGAAAGTGAAGGTCTTCATGGGGTAAATTCCTTGGTTCATAGCGTACAACAGTTTCCATCGGAAATTTCGGTTGAAACAGACCACAATAGAGAATGAAATGCTCCCGGGAGACGAATCGCCCCTCGGCGCCGGCTCTCCGCCACTTGGGAACCGGGGCTTTTCAGGGCAACCTTCTCCGCGCTCTCTCCTTCATGCGATTACGCTGGTGGCGGGGCGGCTTCCCGCGGAGATTTTGTCCCTCGGGCAGGCCCCTTGAGCCGGATACGAACCGGGCCCAGGGCAGGAGGAATTCATGAGCGAACTGGAAGAGATCCTGATCGGGTCAAGCGCGGCGTCGTCGCCGGCTGTCATTCTGGAGGGCCTCCCCGGCGGGGCCGCTCACTGGGTGGTTGCGGGGGCTCCGCACACCATTTACCAGGAACTCTGGCACATCGCCTTCTGGCAGCAGGTGACGCTGGATTGGATTGACCACATCGAGACGCCGTTTCCCGACCACGCCGCGGCCGGATTCCCAACCGAAACCGATGCCGCGCGGGAAGATTGGGAGGCGCTCCGGCGGCGGTTCCTCGCCGCCAGCCGGCAGGCCGCGGCGGCGGCGCGCGACCAGAGCCGGCTTGATTCGCCGGTCCGCTGCCCCTCCCGGCCGGGCTCGCCGGTCCGCGTCATGACCGTGCGCGAGCAACTGGAGAGCCTCGGAGCGCACAACGCCTACCACCTCGGCCGCGTCGTCCTGCTGCGCCAGCTTCTTGGCTCCTGGCCGCCGCCCTCCGGTGGTTACAGTTGGTGAGCCGGATGCGTTGCGCAAGTGGTTCCGCTGTTCGGGTTTGTGAGCGCACAGCAGAGAAAGGTATCATTACCCTTCATGACGATGCCGCCGACAATTGAATTCGCCAGCCTGGGCATGTGGGATTCGTTGATCCTCATGGTGATGGCGCTGGTGGTCTTCGGGCCGCGGCGGTTGCCCGAGATCGGCCGCCAGATCGGCAAGCTGATGTACGAGTTCCGCAAGGCCTCCAACGACTTCAAGTTCCAGATGGAAGAGGAGTTGCGCTCGGCTGAAGAGGCCGACCGCCGCAAGAAGGAAGAGGAGCGGCTGCGCGCCCTGTCCCTGGCCCCGCCGGCTACGCTCGCCGGAGAGATTTCCCCGGCCGCGGAGGCCGGCCCCGTGGCGTCCGCGGCCGTCGTTGACGCTCAACTCCCGGCCCCAAGCCCCTACCCCGGCGAGGAAAGCTACCCCGAGCTGGCGACGCTGGCTACGGAGACCGCCGCGCCCGAGGCTTATCCCCGCATTCAGCCCCCCTCGACCGGCGAGCTGGTGCCGGCGGCGCCCCCCAACAGCCTTCCGGCGGAGCCATCCAGCCCGGCCCCGGAGATCGTGGCGCCAGCCCCCGCCGTGGAGGAAACCGCCCCCACCGCGGCCGAACTCGCCTATGCCGAAGAATGGGCCAGACAGTATGAGGAGGCTGAAGCCAAGCGCCGCGCCGAGGCCGCGCCGGCCCCATCCCCGCAGCAGGCCGAACAGACCCCTTCGGACCCGGTGAATCACCATGGTTGATCCCGCAGACGCAATCGGCAAGGCGCGAGAGGCGGTCACCAAGCGCGCCGACCTTCCCGGCATGAGCCTGATGGAGCACCTGGACGAGCTGCGCCGCCGCATCGTCCACTCCGCCCTCTACCTCTTCGCGGGCTTCGCCATTGCCTGGTTCTTCCGCGACCGCCTGGTCGATTTCATCCAGGCGCCGCTCAAGCACGATGGCAAATCCCTCAACATGATCCACCCCATGGATGGAATGAATCTGGCCATCCATGTGTCGCTGGTGGGCGGATTCATTCTCGCTTCGCCCTTCATCCTCTACCAGGTGTGGCTCTTCATCGCCCCCGGCCTCTACCAGAAGGAGCGGCGGTTTGTGGTGCCCTTCATGGCCGCCACCGTGGGATTGTTTTTGGCCGGCGCCTACTTCGGCTACTTCTGGGTTCTGCCCGGCGCCGTGCACATCCTGCTCGATGTGTTCGGCGGCAAGTTCACCGCCGTCATCAGCATCGAGGAATACACCGGCTTCTTTCTGTCCATCATCCTCGGCCTCGGCCTCAGCTTTGAACTGCCCATTCTCATCTTCTTCCTGGCCCTGTTCGGCATTGTCAGCCCGCGCTTCCTTTGGAAGAACATGCGCTACGCGGTTCTTCTCATCTTCCTCCTGGCGGGCATCATCTGCCCCATGCCCGACCCGGTCAGCATGTGCATCTACGCCGCGCCGCTGCTGGGCCTTTACCTGATCGGCATCGGCGTCGCCTGGTGGGTCCATCCCTCGCGCCGCAAAGCCAGGGAAGCCAAACAGGCCGCCAAGTAAGCCGGAGTTCCGACAGGCTGCAAGGGAATGCCCCTTGAACAACAGACGCCGGTTTGAAGCTTTCTGAAGGAGTTCGCACCATGCGTTGGTTCTCGTTCTTGAAAAGAGCTGTTGCGCCCATGCTGGTGCTGGTTCCCCTGGCCGCGCCCGCCCAGGCCCACTTCAACGGCGCCAAGGCCCTGGAGTACACGCGCCAGTTTGTGGCTATCGGCCCGCGTTGGCCCACCAGCCAGGGACACGTCAAAGCCGAAGAGTTCCTGCGCAACCAGTTCCGCCACGACCAGCTCGAAGAGGACGCCTTCACCGCCAACACCCCCATCGGCGCGGTCCCCATGCGCAACTTCATCGTGCGCTTTCCCGGCAAGAAGGACGGCGCGATCGTCCTGGCCACCCACTACGAGACCAACTACCCGCTCCGGAACATCAACTTCGTCGGCGCCAACGACGGCGGCTCCACCACCGGCCTGCTCATCGCCATCGCCGACCAGTTGCGGGCGCAGACCGCCGGCGGCAAAAAACTCGACGGCTACTCTGTGTGGCTGCTGTTCGACGACGGGGAAGAGGCGTTTCAGGCCTGGACCGACTCCGACTCGACCTACGGCACAAAGCACTTGGCCGCCCGCTGGGGCCGCGACGGAACCCTGGGAAAGATCAAGGCCTTCCTCCTGGCCGACATGATCGGCGACAAGGACCTCGACATTCAGCGCGAATCGCAGTCCACGGACTGGCTGGTCGCCGTCGTCCGGCAAGCGGTGAAGAAGTTCGCCTACGATCGCTATTTCTTCAAGAAGGACATGGAGGTCAGCGACGATCACTTGCCGTTTGTCCGCCGCGGCGTCCCGTCCATCGACATCATCGACCTCGACTACGGCCCCAATAACAGCTATCACCACACCGCCCAGGACACCATGGACAAGATCAGCGCCAAAAGCCTCACCATCGACGGCGACGTGTTCATGGAGACCATTCGGCTGATTGGGCAGAGATAGGGATCAGGGGTTAGGGATTAGAGACCGAACGAAGGCAGTCTCATCGCCTACGACGTGCGCCCTGAATATATAGGGCCATAAGAGCCAACCGAATGTTGATGGAAGTCGCCTGACCTCCGCCGATTGAATCCTGTTTGATCACAAGCCAAACCCCTAACCCCAAACCCCTAACCCCTAACCCCTGCTGTACCATCCAACATATGATTGCCGGCGTTTCCTGGGTCTGGTGGGTCGGGTTTCACGCCGTGGTGGCGGCGCTGCTGGTGGCCGATTCCCTGCTCCCCGGCCACTGGCGCGCAACGCGCCACGCGCAAACCGTCGCCTGGCTTTGGACCGCGGTTCTGGTGCTGGCCGCGGCCGCCTTCGCGGGCTGGATCGCCGTCGCCGAAGGCCGCCAGCCGGCCCTGGAATTCGTGGCCGGATACGCCATCGAAACCTCACTCAGCGTGGACAATCTCTTCGTCTTCCTGGTCATTTTCCAGGGCTTTCGCATCAGCCCCAGCCGCCAGCACTCGGCTCTCCTGTGGGGCGTCGCCGGAGCGGTTGTCTTGCGCGGCTTGTTTATCGCCGGAGGCATTGCCCTGCTGCAACGCTTCGACTGGATCTCCTGGATCTTCGGCCTCTTCCTGCTCTACGCCGCCTGGCGGCTGGTCAGGGGAGGCTCCGCCAAGGCCGCCATCCCCGGTTGGATTCGCCGCATGCAGCCGGCCAAAGGCTCGCTGCTGCCGGTCATCCTGGCCGTCGAGTTCACCGATGTGCTCTTTGCCGTCGATTCCATCCCCGCCGTGCTCGCCGTCAGCCACAATCCCTTCGTGGTCTATACCTCGAACATCGCCGCCATCCTGGGACTGCGTTCCCTCTACTTCGCCCTGGCCGCCCTGCTCGATCGCTTCCGCTACCTGCACTACGGCCTGGGAGCCCTGTTGGCCTTCGTAGCCCTCAAAATGCTCGCCGCCCGCTGGATCGAGGTGCCCATCACCCTCTCGCTGGCCGCGATGGGAGCGATTCTGGCTATATGTGCGGTAGTGTCGTGGGTTGCGGGGACCAAGGACCAGGGAACAGGGACCAGGGAACAGGGACCAGGGACCAGGGACTAGGGGCCAGGAGCTAAGGGCTAGGAATCGGGGAAGGCCCGCCTCCCGGCAATTGAATGGGATAGGGCGACCGATGGTGGGCCATGCCGGACGAGACCGCGCCCACGGTGTCCTTGTGCGGCGTCGCCCATCCCTTGTAGCTGTTGAAGATAAGCTGGCCGCCCAGAACCAGCAGCCAGACCCAAAGCGCAAGACGCAGCGGACGCCGCGGAATGCGGTGGGCGAAGAGCGTTCCGCCAACCGCCCCCGCCAGCCCCCCCGCCGTCAGTTGCAGCAGCAAAGGCTCGCTGAGAGGATGCGAAAACCAATGCGCGCCGCTGCCGATCACCGAGAGGATGAAGCCGAAGACGATGTCTGTGCCCACCACCTGCACCGGAATCAATGAGGTGAAGCTGAGCAGCGCGGCGCTGCCCAGGGCCCCCGCCCCAGCCGAGGAAAAGCCAACCTCGGCGCCCACCGGCAGCATAAGCCACGGCAACAGGTAGCCGCGTTGCTCGGCGCCGGATTTCTCTCTCATCGGGCGAAAGGAAAACAGGATTTGCCAGCTCGCCGTGCTCACCAGGATGGCGCCGAGGAGCCCGTTCATCAGGTTCTGCGATCCGGCCGTGACCAATTGCTTCAGGAAGAACGATCCGATCAGAACGCCGGGAACCCCGCCCAGCAGCATCAGTCCAAGCGTTGGCCAGGCAACGTTGCGGCGCGCAATCTGCGACGGCACAAGAATCAGCTTCACCACCGCCGAAAAGGTCAACCCGATTCCCACCGCGATCGGCGCCGGCACATGCAGAAACAAAACCAGAACCGGCACGGTGACGGTGCCCGCGCCGACTCCGGTGAGCGCGATGAACAAAGCGATGACCAATCCAATCAGGTAAGGCATTCCATTCCTTCGGCGATTCACCGGCTGGGTTGAGTACGCTTCGACGCCGGCCCCGCCGGCAAAAGCGACACTACCGCGCCGGCGCGGCTTCGATATGAATGCCGCACTCCACCTTGCGGCCCGCCCAGCGTCCGGAGCGCGGATCGTCCGGATTCAAAGGCAGCGTCGTACAAGGCTCGCAACCGATCGACGAGTATCCACGCTCATAAAGCGGCAGCAGCGGGATGGAAAGCTGCTCGCAGGCGTACCACACGTCGCGCGCGCTCCACGCCGCCAGGGGCGCAAGCTTCAGCACCTGCCTGCCGCCCGGCAACGTGAACAGGGCCGCCTCTTCAAGAGCCGTGCGGCTCTTGGCCTGCTCGCGCCGCAATCCCGTGATCCATACGCGGTACGCGGCAACCGCTTTGAACAGCGGCTCAACCTTGCGCAGTCTGCAGCACCGATCCGGCGCCGACTCATAGAGCAGCCCGTGCTCCGCCTGCTGCTCTGAGACGGAATGCTCCGGCAGCAGGTTGATCAAATTGAGTTGCCACTCCTCGGCAATGCGATCCCGATAGGCATACGTCTCCTTGAAGTGGTAGCCGGTATCCAGAAACAGAATCGGAAGGTTGGCATCAAGCTCGATGGCCAGCTTGGCCAGCAGCACATCCTCGGCCTGAAAACTGCACGTCAGGCATACGTCCGCCGTGCCTTGAATCTCGCGCGCGAGAGCCGTGCGCACCAGTTCCAGCCGAGCGTTGATTTCCGCTTTCATCTCCACGGTGCTCATTCTGAGCCTGCCTTTCCAGCATGGAAGAGGATGCCGGCGCGGGCCAGCAGTTGACGCACGGCCCGCACCGCCTCTGAAGGTTCGCTTGAGTTGAGAGTGATGTGTCGATTCTCCGCGTTCGCGGTCAGCGTGTCGCCTTCGGTTGGCGTGACGACCAGCGCCAGCAGCCCCGACTGAACCGCCCGCTCGACCCACGCATCCAGCCGGCCCGCCGTCGCGGAGAATCCGAAATCGCCTGTATCCATGCGCATCGCGATCACTCCGTCCAAAAACAGCGCGCGCTCCACCGAGTCGATCGTCCCGGCCGGTCCATTCAACTCCAGCACCCCGCCGCGATGTCCCCAGCGCGCGGCTCTCTGCTCCGCGGTTACCGTTCCCGCACTGCCGCCAGAGGCGATTTTGCCGCCCCGTCCCTGCTCAGAAACCGCGGTGATCATCCCTGCCGCCACCGTGCTGTTGCTCTCCGCATCCACCAGGATGAATGCGCCGGTGCCGCGATTCTCCCGGTAGAGGTCCAGCGCGATGGGCCGCAGCAGATGCAGCGTGGCCACCCCGATGCCGTTCATCTCCAGCGTGTCGGCGGCTTCATGCGCCAGCGTGCCGATGTCGGTGCGGTGCTCCAGCGACGAAACAAATGCGGACACGGTCTGGCTTGTATGCTTCAGCAGATAGCGCCGGTTCACCTCGAGCGGACGCCGATCCATCCACACCAGGGCGGCTTTGAAGCTTCGCGCGACAACGGCTTCCGAGTCCGCCGCAACCACCAGGTCGCCGCGGCTGATGTCGAGTTCACGATCCAGCACCAGCGTGACCGAAAGCGGCGCATGAGCCTCGGCGAGGTCTCCGTCGAATGTCACGATGCGCGCCACATTTGCGCTCCGGCCCGAGGGCAGCGTCGTCACCCGGTCTCCCCGGCGAATGGCCCCCGATGCGATCTGGCCGGCAAAGCCGCGAAAGGTGTGATCGGGACGCAGCACCCGCTGCACGGGAAAGCGAAAGGCCGCCGTGCGCGTCTCCTCGGACGACGGCAACGACTCCAGCAGCTCCAGCAGCGACGGCCCCTCGTACCACGTCATGGCCTGCGAGCGATGAACCACGTTGTCCCCGGCCAGCGCGCTCACAGGAACAAAAATAGCCGTCACCGGATTGCCAGTATCCTCGGCGATCTGGTCCAGAACAAGATTGAAGTCGCGTTCAATTTTGCGAAACCGGCTCTCGTCGTAGCCGATCAGATCCATCTTGTTCACCGCCACCAGAACGTGGCGCACGCGCAGCAGCGAAGCGATGTAAGCGTGGCGGCGCGACTGCGCCAGCACGCCTTTGCCCGCGTCGATCAGCACCACGGCGGCGTCGGCCGTCGACGCGCCCGTCGCCATGTTCCGCGTGTACTGCTCGTGGCCCGGCGTGTCGGCGATGATGAACTTGCGCCGCGCCGTGGCAAAGTAGCGATAGGCCACGTCGATGGTGATGCCCTGCTCGCGCTCCGCCCGCAGCCCGTCGGTCAGCAATGCGAAATCGATCTGCCCCGGCGCGGTCGTGCCCTTGCCTTCAATGGATCGCACCTGGTCTTCGTATACCGATTGGGTGTCGTAAAGCAGGCGTCCAATCAGCGTGGACTTGCCGTCGTCCACGCTGCCCGCGGTCGAGAAGCGCAGCAGGTCTTTCTCGCGCTCTTCGGCAAGAAACTCGTCGATCGAAAAGCTCTTCGTTGCGGTCGCGGCCATTTAGAAGTAGCCCTCCCGCTTCTTGATCTCCATCGAACCTTCCTGATCGTGGTCGATGGCGCGGTTGGCGCGCTCTGAGGAGCGAAACGACACCAGTTCCGCAATGATCGCGGGAATCGTGTCCGCGTCGGAGCGAATGGCCCCGGTGCATGGACTGCACCCCAGCGAGCGCAGCCGCGACTTCACCAGTTGCGGCTCTTCACCCGGCCGCGCCACAAACGCCTGCTCAATCGGCAGCAGCGCATCGCCCCGCACGTACATCGGCCGTTCCTTGGAAAAATAGAGATCGACAACCGGAATGCGCTCTTCGTGGATGTATTGCCAAACGTCCATCTCGGTCCAGTTGGAAAGAGGAAAGACGCGAATGCTTTCCCCAGGATGAATGCGCGCGTTGTAGAGGTTCCATAACTCCGGCCTCTGGTTCTTCGGGTCCCACTGGCCGGCGCTGTCGCGGAACGAATAGATGCGCTCCTTGGCGCGGGACTTCTCTTCGTCGCGGCGCGCGCCGCCGAAAGCGGCGTCGAAGTTGTGGTGCCGCAGCGCGTCGAGCAGGGCCTGGGTCTTCAGCAGGCCGCAGCACCGTTTTGTGTCGAGCGCGATGGGGTTGGTCCCCTTGGCGATTGCGGCCTCGTTGCGCCACACCAGCAGCTGCGCGCCCACTTTGCGCGCCATCTCGTCGCGAAACGTCAGCATCTCGGCGAACTTGAAGCCGGTATCCACATGCAGCAGAGGGAAGGGAATCGGCGCCGGATAAAAGGCCTTCTGCGCCAGCCGCAACATCACCGACGAATCCTTGCCGACCGAGTACAGCATCACCGGCCGCTCGAATTCCGAGGCTACTTCGCGCAGAATATGAATGCTCTCCGCCTCCAGAAGGCGAAGATGGCTCAGGCGCTTCAACACGGGAGCCTGTGGCGGCGGCGCTTGGGGTATATCCGCAATGACCGGCATGGATGACCTCATTCAGTGTGGGGATCGCTGAGGGCCAATGCTCGGTGCGCGCACTCTGCCTTTTCAGCTTGGGTGCGTCTTCTGATGTGTCACGAATGGGGAATCAGAAACTAACCAGGCACCCGTCGGATGGAATCGACAGGCAACAACAGGAACGGTTTTGGGAGACGCGAACCATGTGCTTTCTGATGCTATCAATAGTTTTGGACAAAAGCAATCCAAATTGATTCCTTTGCCGGCCGAACCCTCCCTCAAGAGCATTTCTCGAATTCGCGCAGCGGCAGCCGTGGCTCTCAAGTGGCTTTTCCTCAGGCGATAGCGATCGGATCGATCGTTCATCACACGCGCCTGCTCCCGAAACTCCAGCAAAGCGTTGCCTATTTCTTTCCGTTGTCTTTGAAGTTCAGCGCAAAGTAGTATGTCGAGTACGTGTGGCTGGTTGACACGTTGGTCAGAAACTGCCCCGCGCCGAAATAGCCGATGCCGCCGCCCAGGTTAAAGTGCCTATTCAGTTCATACCAGGAGTAGCCATCGATTTCCGCGCCCAGATGGAGGCCGTGGTCGGTCTTGTTGGTCACGATGGCGCTGCCCGAAGAGTTGTAGATCGAGTCCAGTGCATCGGCCGCCCAAAAGTCCAGCCCTTGCACCGTGAAGCTGAGCCGCCGGTGGGGCTCAATGGTGGTTCCCGCGCGCACCGACTCAATGTTTTGCCCCCCGAACAAATCGCTGATGCCAAAGCGGTCGTGAGCTGTCGGAAAAATCGTGTCAAACGTGGTGTGCGTTGCGTTCTTCGCCGGATTGCTGTTGCCCGTCGCGTAGTCGAACTGCGTAAAAATGCGTGGCTTGGTCGCCACATTCAGGAACTGGTAAGCAGCGCCTGCCTGCGCCGCCGAGGCGCGAATCGACTGCGCTCCCACCTTGCCGGTTTCGAGAATCACCTCGCCACCATAATCAAGCGCCGTGCGGGCTTGCGCCTTGAAGCGCACGCCAAATGCCTTCTCGTTTTCCTTGCCGGTCGTCTTGCCCGCGGCGGGTTCCACGACTTCTTTCGGCTGCACGCGCCACAGCAAGAACGGCTCAAGATTCGAGTGCGGCACAAGGAAATCATCGATGCGGCCGTAGGCCCCGTAGATGTTGTTGCCTTCCTGATGCGGGCTCACGCCATAGGCCTGCGGCGCCACCGCCGAGGCGGCAAACAGCCCCAAGTGCTCGCGCTTCGCGTTCAGGTTCAACACCGCCGCATCGTAGGAGCGGGCCTGGTTGCGCCATTCGGAGTTGGCGATGATGGTGTTGTTGTAGTTGATCAACTGCCGCCCCACCCGCAGGCTGAACCAGTGTTTCTCCGGAGCGCCAACCTCCACATACGCCAGCTTGAGATCCCAGCGAACCGTGTTCGGCGGCCCGATCGGAGGGTTTTGGAAGCCCGCGCGCGCGTCCTGCACCTGCGCCGTGACGCGCAGCCAACTAGCCGTACGCAGATCCACCTGGAACCGGAATCGATTCAGCAGGTAGGAGTCATCGACCTTCGCCTTGAAGCTTGAGTTGTTGTATCCCTCGTACCGGAACCGCTCCTCAGCTTGCAGGTCGATCCACTTGGGAAGTCTTCGGTCAACATCGGTGGCCGGGGCAAAGTCATGAAAGTCATAGGGCGCCGGGTTGCCTGTGGTCCGCCAGGCCGCCCCGTTCAGAAAGCTCAGCGGGTTCGCCTCAGGCCCGGTGATGTAGGAGCCATTGAACCCGGACGTCGCGTTACGAGTGGTGATGTCGTCCTGCGCGGACAGGGGCAGGCCCGCGGCAAAACCAAACAGCATAGGCACAAGCGTGATGAAGAGCGGCCACCGGCGCGGAAACACAGACGAGACAGCATCAAGAGGCTTTGGCACTTTGGACTCTCCTTGGAATCTGGGGAGGGCGCATGACCGGACGTTTGAAACATTGGTTGCGATCAAATGCTCGAAGAGAGGACGGGGGGCGCGGTATTAGGGCGAAACCAGAGTCCCTGTGGCCTGGTCAGTTTCGTGCAGGGTTGCCGCTCCCTGGCGGTCGCGTCAACTTGAGTGCTGAGGCTTCGAGAACCATCGACTCTGGTTTCGCTATAGCGGCGGCAACTACAGATTGCTGCGCTGGACCTGAGGAGTCGAGCGCACTCAGACATGTCGGGCATGAGGAAAGGAAACGACAAATCCTGCTGCTCCATGACTTTGAATTGTCGGTAAGGGGAAATGCGGACTACCGTGTGCGGGTCCGATGCCGAATCGTCGCGAAGTCTAGCGCGGACAACAACAGGCCGCGAGCGCCGGAGCGGCGCAACAGCAGGCCCGAGTTTGCAGGGACGCGACGATCACAGCTTGAAACTAGCATAGGCCAAGTCCAAGCGCAAGAAGTTGCGTCAGCGCAATTTGACTTTCCCGTGGTCCGCCCCTAGTATCCTTTTATGAATGGTCGCCCCTGTTGTCCCTGCTGGTTGCTGCCTCGCGCGCCCATGTGACCTGGGTCTAAAGTTCAGATCGAAATCCAAGGTTTCCCAAATGCCCGCGAAGCAGTTTTAACTGCCGCGGCATTTCTGTTTATTGTGAAGAGGAGAAATGGCAGAACCCGTTCAAGAGAAAGAAACCAAGGCCCAAAAGTCCGAGCGTCTCAAGCGTGAAAAGAATCCCTGGGAAGCGTTCGACGAGGTGCGCGCCTTTGCCCGCCAGGGCCGCGCCAGCGTGCTGCCCGAGTGGGCCAACTTCTACTTCAAGTGGTGGGGCGTCTACACCCAGGGCGACGGAGTCGGCGCAACCGGCGGCAAGGGCGGCGAGGGCCTGGCGTCCGATTTCTTCATGATGCGCATCGGCATTCCCAACGGCATCGTCTCCGCATCGCAGCTTCGCGTCATCGGCGGCCTGGCGCGCAAATACGCCCGCAACCTGGCCGATATTACCGTCCGCCAGGCCATTCAGCTTCACTGGCTCACCATCGAATCGCTCCCCGAAGTCGTGGAGGCACTCAACGCCGCCGGGCTCTCGCCCATGGGCACTTGCGGCGACGTGGTGCGCAACGTCACCGGATGCCCGCTGGCCGGCGTGGCCGCCGATGAGCTGATCGACGCCTCTCCGCTTGCGGATGAGATTTCGCAACTGCTCAAGGGAAACCCAGAGTTCTATAACCTGCCGCGCAAGTTCAAGATCTCCGTCACCGGCTGCCCTTCCTGGTGCTCGCATCCGGAGATCAACGATGTCGGCCTCACGGCCACCGAGCAGAACGGCCAGATTGGCTACTCGCTGCGCGTCGGCGGCGGCCTCTCCAAGGAACCGCACCTCGCTGTCCGCCTCAATGCGTTCGTCCTTCCCCATCAGGCTGTGCCCGTGGTGCGCGCCGTGGCCGAAATCTTCCGCGAGCAGCAGGGCCTGCGCCAAAACCGCAATGAGGCCCGACTCAAGTACCTCTTCCTCAAGGAAGGCTGGACCGCCGAGAGCTTTCTCGCCGAGCTCGAATCGCGGCTCGACTTCAAGCTGCTGCCCGCCGCACCCGAGAAGGTTCCCGACGACATCTTCCGCGACCACACGGGCATCCATCCGCAGCGCCGGCCGGGTCTAAGCTATGTTGGCGCGTCCGTCTTGCGCGGCCGGCTCACCGGCGAGCAGTTGGAAGAGGCCGCCGATCTTGCCGAACGCTTCGGCTCCGGCGCCCTGCGCACCACCGTCGCGCAGAACCTGCTGTTCATCGATATTCCCAATCGGAAAGCCGCGGAACTGGCCCGTGAACTCGGCCAGCTCGGCCTGCGCGTCGAAGCTTCTTCATTCTGGCGCGGCGCGGTGGCCTGCACCGGCACCGAGTTCTGCAAGCTCGCCATCACCGAGACCAAGGGCTTCGCTCGCTGGCTGGTGGATGAGCTCGAGGAGCGGCTGCCACAATTTGACCAGCAGCTCCGGCTGCATGTGACCGGCTGCCCCAACAGTTGCGGACAGCACTGGATCGCCGACATCGGCATCGAAGGCAAGAAGATCAAGCAGGATGGCAAGCTGACCGACGCTTACTACTTCTGCCTCGGCGGCGCGGTGGGCCAGCACGCCGCCATCGCCCGCCCCGTGGGCTATCGCTGCCCGGCGCCGCTGGTGCCCGAATCCATCGAGCGCCTGCTGCGCCACTACCTCGCCGCCCGCCTGCCCGATGAAAACCTGCGCGCCTGGTTCCTGCGCCGCACCAACGACGAGCTGCGCGCCGATTTGGCGGGCGAGGTCCTGGCGCCCGTCGAGCGCGACGTTCCTTCCGGTCCTGTGCCGCACGGCGCCGCCGATTGAGGGTCAACCCATGAGCCTTCTTCCCATCTTTCTCAAACTCGACGGCCGGCCCGGACTTCTGGTTGGCGCGGGCGCCGTCGCCCTGGAGAAGATCGGCAGCCTGCTTCACACCGGGTTGCGCCTGCGCGTCATCGCGCCCCGTGCGACGCCCGAGGTCCGGCAACTCGCACTCGATGGCCGGCTCGAATGGGTGCGGCGCTCGTTTGAACTCTCCGACCTCGACGGCGTCTACCTGGCCATTGCCGCCACGGACTCCCCCGCGGTCAACGCCGCCGTTTACCTGGGCGCCCGGCAGCGCGGCATCCTGGCCAACAGCGTGGACGACCCTCCCCACTGCGATTTCTATTTCGGCTCCGTGGTCCGGCGCGGCGGCCTGCAAATCGCAATTTCCACCTCCGGCGAGAGCCCCGCCCTGGCTCAGCAACTGCGCCGCGAAATCGACTGCCAACTGCCGTCGGACATCGGCCCCTGGCTCCGCAGTCTCGGCCAGTTGCGCCGCGAAGTTCTTCGCTCGCATCCCCGCGGCGAGGCGCGCAAAACGCTCCTGCATCAATTGGCCCAGCGGCCGGTTTGCGACTCGGCGTCCTGCCCCTCGCGCCTTATGGCTCAGGCGCAGTTCCCGTCCCACCACTCCAGCGCACCGGGAATGGTCTACCTCGTCGGCGCCGGCCCGGGAGACCCCGATCTGCTCACCGTCAAAGCCTATCGTCTCATTCAATCGGCGGACGTCATCCTGCACGACGACCTTGTTCCCCGCGCGATTCTCGATCTCGCACCGCCAACCGCTGTCATCGTCAACGTCGGCAAGCGTTGCGGCAAGGCGACCATCACGCAACAAGAGATCAACCGCATGATGGTCGAGCACGCCAGCGCGCATCGCGGCGTAGTGCGCCTCAAAGGCGGCGACCCGCTCGTCTTCGGCCGCGCCTGCGAAGAGATTGCCGCGCTCACCGAAGCCGGCGTTCCCTTTGAGATTGTCCCCGGCATCACCGCGGCCTTCGCCGCCGCCGCCGCCATCGGGTGCTCCCTCACCAGCCGCAACAGCGCGTCCAGCGTGAGTTTCTCTACCGGCCATCACGCCCAGTCGCGACCTCGCGCTCCGCTTTCGCAACCGGAAAACCCGCTTTTGCAACTTGAAGACTCGACCCGCGTGGTCTACATGCCGGGGCGCGACCTGCGCCCGCTGGCGCGGCAATGGCTTGACGAGGGCCTTCCCTGGGACTTCCCTTGCGCCGTCGTTTCGCGCGCCGCGCAGCCGGACCAGCAAGTCCAGTTCACCACGCTCGCCGGCCTCGGCGAAGCCGCCCCGGCACAGGCGCCCAGCCTGCTCATCGCCGGATGGGCCCTGCGGGAGTCGGCGGCCGCGGTGCATCCGGCCGGCGACGGGGTGGCCGCAACGGCTTGAGTTTCAGGGCCGCTCTTCGCAGTGAGGACAAATCGAAGCTGGCCGCCTTCCCGTCCCTTCAGCTCCCCGCCCTGACCTGCTCCCGCCGCAAGGCGTAGTCTATGGAGTTGGCATTTGGAAGCACAACCTCGCAGCGAATCCCGGCATCGCACTACAATAGCTCTGGTCGGCGCTTTCCCGCATTTGAAATCTCGCTTTCAGGTCCGATGTGCGTCGGGAGCGATGGCACTCTCAAGGCCCCGGCATAGGGGAGCCCGCCATCTTTTCTTGCGAACCTGGCCCTGCGAACCTGGGTGAACTGAAGCTGGCCGCGCACCGTTTGCCGATAGGCGGGCGGGGCCGCAACGGGACCGGGAGAATCGCCACTCAACAGGCAACAGGGCACCGATATGACTCAGTCCACAAAGACCATCAAAGTGCTGATCGTAGACGACCATCCAGTGGTCCGGCTGGGATTGCGGACCATGCTGGAAAGCGAAGAGAACATTTCGGTGATGGGCACGGCGGGTTCAGCCAAGGAAGCCTTCATGGAGGTGCGGCGAGAGCAGCCCGACGTGGTCCTGATGGATCTGCGCATGCCGGAAATGGAGGGCGCCAAGGCCATCGCGGAGCTGCGCCGCATGAACCCCGACATCCGCATTCTGGTGCTCACAAATCACGAATTGGATGAAGACATCTTTCGCGCCCTTCAGGCCGGAGCCATGGGGTATCTCCTCAAAAGCACTCCCCAGGAGGAGATTGTGCAAGCCATCGAGATGATTTACGAGAACCGCCGCTGCGTTCCACCCCAGATCAGGGAGCGCCTGTTGGAGATGATCGGGCGCGAGGAACTCAGCCAGCGCGAACTGGAAGTGCTTGCCCTGGTGGCCCAGGGAAAGTCCAACAAGGAGATCGCGCAGCATCTCTTCATCAGCGACAAGACGGCCCGCAACCACGTCGCCAGTTGCCTGGGAAAGCTGGGCGCGCGCGACCGAACGGAAGCCTCCACCACCGCCATCCGCCGCGGGCTGATCCGCCTTTCCGAGTAGGCGGCGCATCGCCCGCGGTGTTTTTGAAGCCGGCACCGAACTTCGTGCACGCGTTGCGCTCAGGGCAAAGTAAAGTCCGGCGGCGTGCTCAGAACCCTCTCCGTCACCAGCGCCAGGATGCGCTTTGCCGCCGGTTCCCCTTGCAAACGGGCTTTCATTTTCACCTGTGTCCCATGCCCCGGAGTGCTCTGGATTTGTAGCGTGCCAGCTACGTCCCGGGCTCTCCTTTGCATGCCCAGAATGCCGAAACCCGCGGTCCCCGGCTTCACTTCAAATCCGTTTCCGTTGTCTTCCACCGTCAGTTCCACATCGCTTCCGTCGTAAGCGAGCCGAATCGCCAACTCGGTCGGATCCGCATGGCTGACCGCGTTGGCAATCGCTTCCTTCCCGATATGCAGCAGCGCGTCGGCCAGTCGGCGATCCGTCGGCGTCGCATGACCGCTGACGCTTGCGCTGACGTTGATCCGTTGGCCCGCGATCTTGTTTGCCGTCTCCGCCAGCGACGCCAGCAGGTTGTGCTGCGCGGGATGCGAAGTGGCGGCCAGCGTAGCCACGGTTCTGCTGGCCTCTTCGTGGCATCTGCGGACCAGTTGATACGCATCGCCCAATTGCTCGGCAATATGGCCTGGGTCCAGCCCGTCTCCGCGCAGCACGGCCCGCCGAATCCCTTGAATTTGATACCCCACCCCGGCAAAGCTCTGCGCCATGGTGTCGTGAATCTCATGGGCCAGCCGCTCCCGCTCCTGCATGATCGCGTAGGCCTTCCAGCGCTGGATGCGGAACACCGCAAGCTGGGTCAGCAAAGCCGCTGCCAGGACGCTGGCAAACAGCACCCCCACGTGCCACGGAGTCCACCAGGGCGGACCCGGCGGAACCTGCGGCCGCTCCACCGATGCCGCGTGCTGCCGCAGCTCAAGATAGTCGCTCCTGCTAGCGCCCGTCACGCTGATATTGCGCCACGTTCCACCGGCGTTCAGCGATCGCATTCCGATGCGCCCGGTCTCTACGCAAGATCGCTCCTCATAGGCAATCCAGGCCGTCTCGAGCGTCGTCAGATTTTCCACCGAAGCGGCAATGTTGCATTCGTATGCCGTCACCCGCAGCCGATACCACACCGAAGGATGAAGGCCCCCCGGCATCGGCAAGGGACGCACTTCCACCCACCCATAATCCGAACGGCCGATGACAATCGTTTCATCCGCGGTGCGAAGACCCACATAGTATCCGTTGTATGCGTCCACGCCTTCCGATTCATCGTTCGATCGGACGGTTACGCCCATATCGGCGTTGCCCCCGTCGAAGCGGACATCGGCATTGACCGTATAGTTCCTCCAGTGGCTTGAGCCCGTCAGCAGCTTCGCGCCCCGCTCGTCCGAATGGTTGCGGATGAAGCCGTCGCCCATCTCCCACTTGCCGCCGATCGGGGTCCACTCCGCCATTCCTCCAGCTTGCAAGCGGTAGGAATGCGATGGAACCACGCTATGCGAACGGCGCCATTGAAGGCTCCACCAAACGGCCAGCGACAGGCCGGCGCAGGCCAGCCCGGCGGCCAGAAGTCGCGCGGGGCGAGCAAACCTCAATCGCGTCATTGCGCCCTCCATTTCACGTTATGCGCCCCGGGTTCACGTCGCCCTACGATGATTCGTTGCCGCGCCCGGTGTCAAGCGCAGCCCCCGGCGACGGCTCCGCGACAGACCGCCAATAGTTCATTTGAACCACCGGAAATCGGTTCTCTTGGCCTATTGTGCGCGGAGAATGGCGAGCCTAGCATTCTCGGCGTCAAGTCGGAGAGGCAGAACCTCGTAGTGTAAATGTTTACACGAGCTCCGGAAAGACAACAAAACGCACGACGTTCAAGTTGTTTCACCATTTTCAGGAGGAGGTAGCACATGAACCAGAGAATCGGGCCGGCCAATTCTTGGCAGTGTCTGCTTGGGAAGCAAATGAGGAAACTGATCTTCGTGATGACGCTCGCCGCCATCCTTTCAGCCTCTGTTCTCGCACGCGCGCAAGGCACAACCAGCCAGGTCAACGGCACCGTCACTGACAGCACCGGCGCCATCGTGATCGGCGCAAACGCCACCATCACCAGCACCGCGACCGGCCTCGTCTACCGCGCAACGACAGACAGCCTGGGCGCCTACCACATCACCAATCTGCCCCCGGGCGCGTATACGATGGATGTAACCAAAACCGGATTCGCGACCCAGCACATCCAGCCCTTCACACTGATCGTCGGCCAATTATTCCAGCAGAACATTACCTTGGCGGTCGGCCAGACCGAGCAAACTGTCTCGGTGAGCGCGGCGGCCCTGCTGCTGAATACCGAAGCATCGCACGATGAGCAGCTCATTGAGGGGCAGCAGATTGACGATATGCCCTTGAACGGTCGCGATTACCTGCAACTGGCGCAGCTCGACGCCGGTGTCGTGCCCATCTCCGGGATCGACGGCATCAACTCCCCCGCTTCAGGATGGGCCTCGGACTCCGGAGTCGTTGCCATCGATATCAGTGGCTTGAGAGAAGACGATAACAGCTTCCTGTACGACGGCATCGAGACGCGCAACGCCTGGTACGGCGCCGCCGGTTTGCAGCCGGACCCGGACATGGTTCAGGAGTTCGTCATGTTGAATTCCACCGCCCCGGCGCAGTACGGATCGGGAGGTGCGTTTATCAACGTCGTCACCCGCTCTGGCACGAATCAGTTTCACGCCACGGCATACGAGTACCTGCGGAACAATGACTTTGACGCGAGGAACTATTTCGATAACACCCCGGGTCCTCCGGCCTTCCATCAGAACCAGTTTGGAGTCAGTGCGGGCGGACCCATCAAGAGGAACAAGATCTTCTACTTCGGCAACTATGAAGGGTTCCGCCAACTGGTGCCGAACGACAACTACAATCTGGTTCCCAATGTTGCGGTTGGGAGTTCTTACACCCCTGACCTCTCTAAAGAGACCGACTGCAAAGGGAACCCGGCTACAGTGCTCTACAACCCGTATGTGCTCGATCCCTCCACGCCTTGCGGCTATGCGGTGCTCCCAGACAACACGGTGCCGGTATCGCTCTTGAGCGCCATTGGGCAGAAAATCCTGGCGCTCTATCCGGGGCCGAACGGCTCCTACAATAACGCCACCGCCAACTACTTCAACGTCGCAACGACAACCAATAACTGGAATCAGTTCAGCGGCCGGGTCGACTACGCGATCTCGGCCAAGGACACCGTTTTTGGCCGGTACACCAGCACCAATCAAACCGCGATTGCGCCCGGCATGACCACATATAACAGCCAAACCTTTCCTTCGGCCCCAAAGAATGTAGCCGTCGGATGGACCCATGTCTTCTCACCGAGCCTGGTCAACAATGTTCGTTACGGCTGGTCTCACACCGCGGTTGGCCTGGAGCGCACGGATGGTTACAATACCGCCCTTGCCAATCCCTTGGGCCTGACCGCCGAGATAGACTTTCCAGGTTCGGACGGTCCTCCCTCAATCGGCGTCAATGGATATGGCAATCCAGGGTCCACGAACGGTACGGACTTCCTCACCGAAGGATTGAACATGTGGACCGAGTCCCTGATGCTTCAAAAGGGAAAACATCAGCTGACTGCCGGCCTCGACATCCGGTACGAACCCATCTACTCCTATGAAGACTGGTCGGCAACCTCGATCAACTTCAGCGGCGTCTACTCCGGAGATCCAGTCGCTGACCTGCTGATGGGTGTCCCGAATAGCACCAGGACTTCTCTCGGCACCGGCCCCACCGAAAACCTGAGAATGTGGTATCAGGCCTATTTCGTCCAGGACAACTTCAAAGTCAATCGCAAGCTGACTCTCAACTACGGCCTGCGCTGGGAGCATCGTACACAGCCAGTCGAGGTCAACAATCGCGTCGGCAGCTTCGACGTCGCCACCGGCCAGGACCTCACCTATCCCGACACCAAGGTCATGGGGTTGGGCCGGAGCATGGTGATGCCGATCTACTCCAACGTAGCGCCCAGGTTCGGTTTCAACTACATGCCGTCTGAAAAGGGCAACACCGATATCAAGGGCGGATTCGGGATGTATTACCTGCAACCGAATATCAACCAGTATCAGGTTGAAGTCGATACCACCAAGCTCTATGAAGTCGATAGCTTCAACAACCCCGCTGTGGGCGATGCATTGGCTTTCAATCTGGACGGCACGCAGGGCGTGGCGGGGATGTACTCTTCGGCCATGACCAACGGAAACTTCTCGGGCGGCGGTCCGACCGTCTCCTTCATCCAGCCGAACGGAAAAACCCCTTACGCCTACGAGTGGAATTTGACCATCGACAAGACAATCAAGGACTGGCTCTTTGAAGTTGCGTATGTTGGAACCTCGGAGCGCCATTATGAGGAGCGCAACGAGATCGACCCGCTGAACACGAGCGGCGTTGCGTCTCTCTGGGCCACCTGCGGAGATCCGGCGAGCCCAGTCGGCTGCTACAGCGGTGTCCAGGAAAATCAGGAGTCGGGAACTTCGAACTACCATGGGTTGATTGGACGTGTGCAGAAGCGGTTCAGTTCTGGATTTTCGGCAACCGCAAACTACACCTGGTCCAAATGCCTCGGTACCCCCTTTCAGGATGAGTTCACCTGGCACGTTGACATGCACCTTGATTACAGCCACTGCACTGAAGATATCAACTCTATCTTCACGGCAAATGGCATCTATGAGCTTCCGTTTGGGCATGGGAAAATGTTCTTGAGCACCGGCACGCTCGCAGACGCAATCGTGGGAGGCTGGAAACTTGCCGGCATCTCCACGCTCCGCACCGGTCCCTGGACTACCTTGGGAAGCCAGCAGAACATCGGATTCTTCGACGGCGCGTTGCCCGATCTCACTGGTCCCATCAACAGTAAATCGCTGCATGGAGGCTTGGGCAGAAGCGGGAAGCTGGGACCCTACATCAACACCAAGAATGTTCAAAACCTCAGCGCGGTGGGTGTGCAGGGCACTTCGGGAACCCACAACGTCGAAAATCCCGGATCGCAGGACTATGACCTGTCGGGCTACAAAGGATGGAGATTCGGCGAAAGGGGCACCCTGACCTTCCGGGCCGACTTGTTCAACGCCTTCAATCGCGTCAACTTCAAATCGGTTAGCACCTACGATCTTGCCAGCAACTTCGGCGACGTTTCCAGCGCCTACGACGCGCGTGAAATTCAACTCAGCCTGCGGCTCGCTTTCTAGCCGCATGACTCGACTGCCCATGATGCCAACGGGGAAACTCGCTCTCATCGCCGTTCTTGCCGCTCTCTGCCTGCCTGGCAGGCTGATAGCGGCAGGGGCGGCAGGGCAGCAGCACGCCGATTCCGCACCTCGTGTCCACTCCACTTCCACCAAAGCCTGCCCGCCGCAAGATGATTTGAACTCCGCCCTCGCCCAGGCAAGCTCCTTCATGCGGCAGGCCCGCTATCAAGACGCCGCGGAAACGCTGAAGCCTCTTTCCTCTCTCCATTGCGACGCTCGCGCCAGCCTGCTGCTGGCCGCCGCCTTCGAGGCCGGCGGCGATCTGCCCCAGGCCGAGCAGACGTTGCAGCGGGCTCATTCCGTCTGGCCTGCCAACAACAGCATCGCCGCCTCGCTCGCGCGCGAATACCTCGGGGCCGGCGAGAAAGACAAGGCCGCGCAGGCTCTGGCGCACTTCCATGCGACTTCCACAACGCCCCAGCAGGAGATGGAGTTGGCCGTGGCGGTCGATCTCGCCGTCCACCAGCTTGTGGCCGCCCAGACCGTGGCCCAGGCGGCCTACCGGTCTTACCCATCCGTTCACACCCTGCTGCTGCTGGCCAACGCCCTGCAACTCGAGGGACGCTACCCCGAGGTCAATCGCCTTCTCGGCGACCAGCGAAGCACCTACGCGGACTCGCCGGAGTTCCTCATCACCTTGGCCGAAAGCGAATCGGATGCCTCCATCTTCGCCGCCGCCCGCGACGATCTCGAACATGCGATTGCGCTCGATCCAAAGTCCTACCAGGCCCACTACCTGCTCGGAAATGTCCTCTCCCGGCTGAACGACCCCGACCGGGCAATTGCCGAATATCGCCAGGCAATCGACCTGGCCCCCGATCAGCCCCGCACCTACTTTCAACTCGCGCTCGTTCTCCGCTCCCGGCAGGATCAGCCCGGCGAAGAAAAGGTATTGGCCCAAGCCCTGGCGGCCGACGGCCACTATGCGCCGGCACACTGCGAGTTGGGAAGAATCCTTCTCGAAGAACATCGCCTGGCCGACGCGGTCACTCATCTCACCTCGGCGATTCAGTTCAATCCTCATTCCGAGGAAGCCTATTATTTGCTCGCCAGGGCCTACGCCGGACTGGGAGAAAAGGACAAGAGCGAGGACACCGTGAAGCGCCTTGTCGCGGTCAGGAAAGAGAACCGGCCGAACTCGGAAAACCCGAAGTCAGGAAACAACGAGAGTGGCAGGCCAGCCGCCCTCGAAACCTCAACCCCGTGACTCTGGAGCAGGATGAATTGTTTGCCGCTTCGCTTCCCATCCGGGGAATCCGCAACTCTTGGAGATTTGCGCTGAAGGAGAGTCTTATGAAGCAACTCACATCCGTCCTGGCATGTCTTGCCGCTTTCTGCCTCGCTGTTCCCTTTGCGGCGTCTCAGCAGAGAGCTCCGGCAACGCCGCTCATCACGCACGACCCATACTTCAGCATCTGGTCGGCAACCGACAGCCTTACCGATTCCGACACCACCCATTGGACCGGCGCGCCGCAACCCATCTCCGGCATTGCCCGCATCGACGGCAAGCCGTTTCGCTTCATGGGGCGGAATCCCGAAGTGATCCCCGCCATGCGGCAGACCGCCAGTTCCATCACCCCCACCCACACCCGCTATGAGTTCCGGCAAAACGGCGTCACTCTCAAATTCACCTTCTTCACTCCCGCCATCATGAGCGACCTCGATCTGCTTTCCCGTCCCGTCACCTACTTGACGTGGGCCGCCGCGGCAACCGATGGCGCCGCGCATTCCGTCTCCGTTCTTCTCGATGTCGATCCGCTGATTGCCGTCAACGACCGCAGCCAGCAGGTGGTTTCCTTCCGCAACCAGACCGCGCGGCTCAACGTGCTCTCGGTCGGCTCGCGCGATCAGAACATCCTCAACCGCTCCGGCGACAACCTTCGCATCGACTGGGGCTACTTCCATCTCGCCGTTCCCAGGGACGAGGATTCCACCTCGGCCGTTGCCGCACTCCCCGTAAAGGATTTCGTAACTCTTGGCAAGCTCCCGGCAAGCGACTCGCTCGCCATGCCCGAGCCGGCGGACTGGACCAGCCCGCACCTTGCGGCCCTCCTCGAATTCGGTTCCGTCGGCACCCAGCCGGTGACTCGGCACTTGCTTGTCTCGTACACCGAAGGCTTCGCCATCCAATATATCGAGCGGAATCTGCGCCCCTACTGGCAGCGCGACAAGATGCCCGTCGAAGAGATGCTCGACGCCGCCGAGGAACAGTATTCCTCGCTCGATGCCCGCGGTGTCGGTTTCGATGCGGACCTCACCGCCGACTTGACCAAAGTGGGCGGCGAACACTATGCGGCCATCGCCATCCTGGCCTACCGCCAGGCCATTGCCGCCCACAAGCTGGTCGCCGATGTCAACGGCAATCCCATGCTCTTCGCCAAGGAGAACTTCTCCAACGGCTGCATCGCCACGGTCGATGTGCTCTACCCTTCGGCGCCCATCTTTCTGTTCTTCCAGCCAAAGTTGCTTGAAGCGCAACTTCTCCCGGTGCTCGAATACTCCGCTCTGGCGCGTTGGCATTTCCCCTTCTCCCCGCACGATCTGGGCCAGTACCCTCTGGCCAACGGGCAGGTTTACGGCGGCGGAGAAAAGACGGAAGAAGACCAGATGCCGGTCGAGGAGAGCGGCAACATGCTCATTCTCGTCGACGCCCTGGCGCGGGCCCAGGGCACGGCGCAGCTTGCCGAGCGCTATTGGCCGCAGTTGACAAGCTGGGCCCAATACCTGAGAGACAAGGGACTCGACCCGGAAAATCAACTTACTACCGATGACTTTGCCGGCCACGTGGCGCATAACTCCAACCTCTCCATCAAGGCTATCGAAGCGCTCGCCGCCTATGCCCATCTCGCCCATCTTCTGAAGCACGACGATGTGGAGAAGGAATATAGCGCCATGGCCCGCACCATGGCCGATAAGTGGGTTGGGATGGCCGCTGAAGGCGACCACTACAAACTGGCCTTCAACAGTCCCGGCACCTGGAGCCAGAAATACAACCTGGTGTGGGATGGCATTCTTGGGCTTAACCTGTTCCCCAAAACCGTTCGGGAAACGGAGCTGGCCTATTACGTGAAGCACATCAGTCGCTACGGCCTGCCCCTCGACAGCCGAGCCGACTACACCAAGCTCGACTGGTCCATCTGGACGGCCACTCTTGCATCCACCCCGGAGCAGTTCAACGCCATCGTCGATCCCATCTACCAATGGTCAAATGAAACCCCCAGCCGTGTCCCTCTCACCGACTGGTACGACACCAAGAACGGAAAGCAGATTGGCTTTCAAGCCCGCAGCGTGGTGGGCGGCGTCTTTATCAAAGCTCTGGCCGACAAGCAGCTCACCGCCAAGTGGAACAAGTTGAGCAGTGCTCCGGCACAGGCTGTGACCGTCGCCCACTAACAACCCCTGACAAAAGTCTGGCTTTTCAAAAGGTCACGGCCGGATGCGCCAGGTCCGGGGCCCCACGGACAGGTCTTCGTTCGTGGGGTGGAGGTGCCTCGCATTTGGGCACCTGGGAGACCAGGCCCCCACCCCCGCCCGTCTTCCCCCTGCCACAACCTCCGGGTGGACCAGCCTTTGGAAGCCACAACTCCCCGCTTTCGCCTCCCGATTTGCCTCCGCCTCTAAGGTGAAGCCGGTCACATCCGCACCATTTTTGGGGCGATACAATGGCATCGGCGGAAGCGGAATAGAATCAAACCCGTTCCCGCTGTGTCGGCAAGCTTCGGCTTTCTTTGAGATTCGCGCCCCCAGATGCTGGAATTCGAGGCCAGAATCCGTACGCCAAAGCAACGGGGCCGAATACCCCGGCGGCCAGGAATGGCTGCCCGGATCGGCCATCATGATCGGCAGACGACAACTGAGCGCCAGGCTGAATCATTTCATTCGGTTGAGGGTGAAATGGAACCGGCAACCGAGGCTCTGCAGCCTTGGAGGCCGATTCGCACCCATTTCGACTGATCCAGGAGCAGGGATGCCAAAACAAGCTGAGGGGCCGAAGAAAAAGACAATGGCCGACAAAGTCGCCGACCTGCGCACCAAGCGTGCCGACCTCGAACTCGGTGGTGGCAAGGAACGCATCGACAAGCAGCACTTGAGCGCCAAGCTCACGGCGCGGGAGCGGATCGCCAGCCTGGTGGACAAGGGCAGCTTCCAGGAGATTGGACTGTTCGCCCTCCATCGCGCCACCTATTTCGGGATGGCCGACAAAAAGCTGCCCGCCGATGGCGTCGTGACCGGCTGCGCCACCGTCGACGGGCGTCTGGTCCACCTGGCCAGCCAGGATTTCACCGTGGTGGGCGGAGCGGCCGGCGAAACGCACAGCAAAAAAGTCGCCGACATGCTGAGCCTGTCGCTCAAGACCGGCAGCCCCTTCATCTTCATCAACGACTCCGGCGGCGCGCGCGTTCAGGAGGGCATCGACAGCCTGGCCGGCTATGCCCGCGTCTTCTACAACAACGTCATGCTCTCCGGAACCGTGCCGCAGATTTCGCTCATTTGCGGGCCCTGCGCCGGCGGCGCGGCCTACAGCCCCGCGCTCACGGATTTCGTGATCCAGACCCAGCAGGGCCGCATGTTCATTACCGGGCCGCAGGTCATCAAGCAAGTCACCGGCGAAGTGGTCTCCGCGGAAGAGCTGGGCGGCCCGCAATCGCAAATGAACAACGCGGGAGTGGTTCACCTCATCGCCCGCAACGACGAGGAGGCGCTTCAGCTTTGCCGCCGCCTGCTCAGCTTCATGCCCTCCAACAACCTTGAAGATCCACCTCGCGCCGCCTTCAATGCCAAGCTCAAATCCGACCCGGAGATGAACGACGCGGTGCCGGTCGACCCCAAGGTTGCCTATGACGTTCGCGGCGTCCTGGTTCGCGTTCTCGACAATCAGGATTTTCTCGAAATTCAGCCCGGATTCGCTCCCAATATCGTGATCGGCTTCGGCCGTCTGCAAGGCCGCCCGGTGGGGATTGTCGCCAACCAGCCCTGTTTTCTGGCCGGAGCTCTAGACATCAACGCCAGCGACAAGTCGGCGCGCTTCGTTCGCTTCTGCAACGCCTTCAACATTCCCCTGCTCACCTTTGTCGATGTGCCCGGCTTTCTTCCCGGCGTGGAGCAGGAGCGTGGCGGCATCATCCGCCACGGCGCCAAGCTGCTGTTCGCCTACTCGGCCGCCACGGTTCCAAAAATCACCGTTGTCTTGCGCAAGGCCTATGGCGGCGCGTATATCGCCATGTGCTCGAAAGACCTGGGCGCGGACCGTGTGGTCGCTTGGCCCACCGCCGAAATCGCGGTCATGGGCGCCGAGGGCGCAACCGAAATCGTCTTCCGGCGCGAAATCGATGCGGCCGAGGATCAGGCCGCCCGCCGCAAGGAGCTGGTCGACGAATATCGCGAGACCTTTGCCAATCCTTTCGTTGCCGCCGGCCGAAGGCTGGTCGACGACGTCATCGAGCCCGCCGACACCAGGAAGTACCTGGCCCAGGCTCTTGAGTCGCTGCACGCCAAGCGCGAACTGCGCCCTCAAAAGAAGCATGGATTGATTCCTCTGTAACCAGGAGATCCAAATGGCATTCAATCTTGAGAATCTGGCGGTCATCGCGGCCTCGGCTGCCGTAGCCTGCGCGGCAAGCTACCTCGGCTTCAGGCGCACCCTCCGGCGCGCTGTCTCCGAGCGGCAGCGGGCTACCGAGCGTCAACTCGACGCGCTTGCCGCTGCGCTCAAGGCTCTTGAGGCCCAGGTCGCCGAACTCAGCCGCGTGCCGGTGCTGCAGGCCGCCGCCGCTCCTGAGGAAGAAATCCAAGCTCCGGCCCCGGCCGCCATCGATGCGGCGCCTCCGGCCAGAGAGCAGGTCACCCCCGAGATTCTGGCCGTCATTGCCGCTGCCGCCAACGCCTTCCTGGGCAAGAAAGTCCGCATCCTCTCGGCCAATCCGCTTCAATCGCCTCAGGAAAATGTGAGCCCCTGGTGTCAGCAGGGGCGGGTATTCGTTCAAGCCTCCCATAATCTGCGCTCCGGGGGACGAGACTGAATGAAAGCCTCCCCAGGAAAGGAACCCCTAACTTGAAGCTTCAAATCACAATTGACGGAAAGTCTTACGAAGTTGAAGTCGAACTCCTGGAAGAGGACGACGCCGGCGAGCGCCCGCCGGCCTTTGCCTCCTACCAGCCGGCTCCCGCCACGTTTCAGTCCATGCCCTTTCCCTCCAGCCCGTCTCATGGCTCCATCGATGAAGATGTGGACGAGGTCAAAGTGTGCCGCAGCCCCGTCACCGGCCTGGTCATCAAGGTCAACGTCGAGCCCGGCCAGACAGTCGAGGCCAACGCCCTGGTCATGGTGCTTGAAGCCATGAAGATGGAAGCCAATGTGACCGCCCCCGGTACGGGAACAGTCAAGAGCGTCAACGTGGCGCCGGGCGATTCGGTAAAAGCCGGCCAGGTCATCGTAGAGTTCGAATAAGGGCCGTAAATTGCACCGCAGGGAGCGGTTGCGGCCTCCATGAAAGGGTAGTGAATGAGCAGCGTGCAGGATGATTTGAAGCAGGTTCCGGGAATCAAGTTCGTGGACCACGTCGCCATCGCCGTCCGGCAGGGCGACCTGGAGGGCCAGGTCCAGGCCTACGAAATGCTGGGCTTTCGCGAGATTCACCGCGAAGAGGTGCTGGGCAAGGATCAGGTCCGCGAGGCCCTGTTGCAGATCGGCGACGGGCCCAACCTGATCCAGTTGCTCGAACCCCTCACCCCGGATTCTCCAGTCCAGAAGCTGATCGAGAGGAACGGCGGCCGCGGCGGAATGGCCCACGTCGCTTTCCGCGTCGAGAGCGCGCAGCGGGCCTTCGATGCCATGCAGGCCGGCGGATTTCAACTCATCGACAAGGCGCCGCGCAAAGGCTCGCGCGGCACGACCGTTTTCTTTGTCCATCCCAAGTCGAGATCCGAAAATCCCTTTGGATTTCTCATCGAGATCGTCGAAGACCCTGAAAGCAAGTGAACAGAATGGCCACCGAAAAGCTGCTCCAGGAGTTTCCGCCGGTCACCACCGACCTATGGGAACAGGCGATTGCCCGCGACCTCAAGGGCGCCGACTATGCCCGCCGCCTGATCTGGCAAACCGACGAAGGGCTCGCGGTCAAGCCCTACTATCGCGCTGAAGATATCGCCGGCTTCGATTATCTCCGCGCCGCGCCCGGCGAGTTTCCCTTCGCCCGCAGCGCCCGCTCCACCGGCGACTGGCGCATCCGCGAAGAGATCGACACCCCCGATCCCGAGCAGGCCAATCGCGCCGCCATAGCCGCCATCGCCGCCGGCGCCGAGCAAGTCGCATTCAGCAATGTCGCCGTGGCCAACGCCTCCAGCCTTGCACTGCTGCTCGCCAACCTCGACGAAATCCCGGTCCATTTTGAGGCTGCCGAACAACCCCTGATTCGCCTCTTGATCGAGCGCCTGACCGAGCGACCGCGGTCTGCGCCGCTCTCCACCGCCTTCAACCCGCTCTCGAATCTCGACTTTGCGGCAGAGCTAGTCGCGGCCGCCCCTCCCGCCTTCGCTCCCTTCACCTTTCACGGCGAGGAGTTTGAAGAGTCGGGCGCCACCGCGGTCGAAGAAGTCGCCTTCACCCTGGCTGCGGCCATCGACTTCCTGGCCGAAATGCAATCCCGTAACCTCGCCGTCGAGCGCGTCGCCGCGTCGCTCTCCTTCTCCTTTTCCATCGGCGCAAACTACTTCTTCCAGATCGCCAAGCTGCGCGCCTTTCGCATGATGTGGGCGCGCGCCGTCGAGAGCTTTGGCGCGCCGCGCGAAGCCGCCAGGGCCCGCATTCATGCCCGCACCTCGCGCTGGAACGAGACCGTCTACGATCCTCACGTCAACATCCTGCGCGCAACCACCGAGGCCATGTCCGCCGTGCTGGGCGGCGCGGACTCGGTCACCGTCGCGCCCTTCGACGAGTGCTACAAGACGCCCGGCGAAGCCAGCCGCCGCCTGGCCCGCAACACCCAGCTCATTCTCAAGCAGGAGGCGCTGCTCTCCCGCGTCGCCGACCCTGCCGCCGGCTCTTACGCCATCGAAACCATGACCGATTTCATGGCTCGCGAAGGCTGGAAATCCATGCAGGCCATCGAGGCCGCAGGCGGCTATCGGAAGGCCCACGCCGAGGGGCAAATCGCTCTCTCTCTGGCCCGTTCGCTCGCGGCCAGGGACAAAGCCGTCGCCTCCCGCCGCCGCGTCTTCACCGGCACCAACCAATACGCCAACCTCGCTGAGAAAGCACTCCCCCGCATCGACGCTTCCCATCCCCACGGCAAGCCCCGCGGCGCCGAAATGTACGAGCAGCTCCGCCTGCGCACCGAGCGCCACGCGGCTGCCACCGGCGCCACTCCTCACGTCCTGCTGGCCGAAATCGGCGATGCCAAAATGCGCTCCGCCCGCTCCGGATTCGCCGCCAACTTCTTTGGCTGCGCGGGCTTCGACATCGTCACTCAAAAATTCGAAAACCCCGCTGAAATTGCCGCCGTCCCTGCCGACCTGATCGTGCTGTGCAGCTCCGATCCGGAATACCTGCCGCTGGCTGCCGATCTTCTGCCTCGCCTCAAGGCGCTCGGCCGCGAGACCCCGGTCCTGATTGCGGGCAATCCCGAGACCGCCGCGAAGCTCCAGGCCGCCGGCGTCGCGGACTTCATTCATGTCCGCAGCAATCCCATCGAAACTCTTGCCAAATGGCAGCTTCGGCTGGGGATCAAGGATTAAAGTATGCGCCCTGACTTTACAAGAATCGATTTCGAGCCCACCGTGGAACGGGCCGCGCCCCAGGAAACCAGCGAGTGGCTCTCGCCCGAACACATCCCGGTCCGCGGCTTTTACACCGCCGACGACCTCCACGGCCTCGAGCATCTCGACTACGCTGCCGGAGTCCCGCCCTACCTGCGCGGGCCCTACAGCACCATGTATGTCATGCAGCCCTGGACCATCCGCCAATACGCCGGCTTCTCCACCGCCGAGGAATCCAACGCCTTCTATCGCCGCAACCTGGCCGCCGGGCAGCGAGGCCTTTCCGTAGCCTTCGATCTCGCCACCCATCGCGGCTACGACTCCGATCACGAGCGCGTCACCGGCGACGTGGGCAAGGCGGGCGTGGCCATCGACTCCATCCTCGACATGAAGCTGCTCTTCGACCAGATTCCCCTCGGTCAAATGTCCGTGTCCATGACCATGAACGGCGCGGTGCTGCCCATCATGGCCTTCTACATCGTCGCCGCCGAAGAGCAGGGCGTGACCCCCGAAAAGTTGAGCGGAACCATTCAGAACGACATTCTGAAAGAGTTCATGGTCCGCAATACGTATATCTATCCGCCCGAAGGCTCCATGCGCATCATCGGCGACATCTTCCGCTACTGCGCCGCCAACATGCCCCGCTTCAACTGCATCAGCGTCAGCGGATACCACATGCAGGAAGCCGGAGCCACGGCCGATATCGAGCTCGCCTACACCCTGGCCGACGGCCTGGAATACCTGCGCACCGGCGTCAAGGCCGGTCTCGATGTGGACAACTTCGCCCCCCGCATCTCCTTCTTCTGGGGCATCGGCATGAACCATTTCATGGAGATTGCCAAGATGCGCGCCGCGCGCATGGTTTGGGCCAAGCTGGTCAAGACGTTCAATCCCAAGAATCCGAAATCGCTGGTCCTGCGCACCCATTCGCAAACCTCAGGCTGGAGCCTCACCGCCCAGGACCCCTACAACAATGTGGTCCGCACCGCGGTCGAGGCCCTGGCCGCGGCCTTCGGGCACACCCAGTCGCTGCACACCAACGCCCTCGACGAAGCTCTCGCCCTGCCCACCGATTTCTCGGCCCGCATCGCGCGCAACACGCAAATCTATCTCCAGGAAGAAACCGCCATCACCCGCGTCGTCGACCCCTGGGCCGGCTCCTACTATGTCGAGCGGCTCACCCACGAGCTGATGCATGCGGCCTGGTCCCTGATTGAAGAGGTCGAGCGCCTCGGCGGCATGGCCAAGGCCATTGAAACCGGCGTTCCCAAAATGCGCATCGAAGAGGCCGCCGCGCGCCGTCAGGCCTGCATCGACTCCGGCCGGGATGTGATCGTCGGCGTCAATGCCTATCCCTCGCCCGAAGAGCCGCTCATTCCCGTGCTCGACATCGACAACGCCGCGGTGCGCGAATCGCAGTTGAAGCGGCTCGCCCAACTGAAGCGCGAGCGCGACCCGGAGGCCGTTCGCCTGTCGCTCGACCAACTCGAACAATGCGCCCGCACCGGCCACGGCAACCTGCTGGAGTGCGCCGTGGATGCGGCGCGCAAGCGCGCCACCCTGGGCGAAATCTCCTCGGCTCTTGAAAAAGTCTGGGGCCGCTATCAGGCCACCACGCGCACCATCGCCGGCGTCTACTCGGCTGAAAGCGGCAACGACGAGCAATTCGCGCGCGCCCGCCAGATGGTCACGGCTTTTGAAAAATCCGAAGGCCGCCGCCCGCGCATTCTGGTGGCCAAAATGGGCCAGGACGGCCACGACCGCGGCGCCAAGGTCATCGCCACAGCCTTCGCCGACATCGGCTTCGATGTCGATATCGGCCCCCTGTTCCAGACCCCCGCCGAGGTCGCGCGCCATGCGGTCGAGAACGACGTGCATCTGGTCGGCGTCTCCTCGCTCGCCGCGGGCCACAAGACCCTGGTCCCGCAACTGATCGACGAGTTGCGCAAGCTCGATCGCGATGACATCCTGGTGGTCGTCGGCGGCGTCATTCCACCACAGGATTACGAGTTCCTCTATCAAGCCGGAGTGGCCGGCATCTACGGCCCGGGCACGGTGATTTCCGTGGCGGCGCAGCAAATTCTCGACATCCTCTTGAGCAGCCTGGTGGGAGGGCATTCCTGATTCATGGACCCGGTAGAGAGTGCGTTGCGCGTTCGCCCCGGATGCCCGCCGCCGGAGCCGCCCCGCGACCCGATGGCCCGCGCCTCCCGCCGCCCTGTTTCCCCTGAGCAATACGTCGAGGGCATCCTCGCCGGCAAGCGCGCCATCCTGGCCCAGGCCATCACCCTCATCGAAAGCTCCCGCCCCGCGGACCGCGAACTGGCCGAGCGCATCGTCGAAGACTGCCTCCCTCACAGCGGCAACTCCATTCGCGTCGGCATCACCGGCGTTCCCGGAGCCGGCAAAAGCAGCGTCATCGAAGTGCTCGGCACCTTTCTGATTTCCGAACACGCCGAAAAAGTCGCCGTGCTGGCCGTCGATCCCAGCAGCCAGATCTCCGGCGGCAGCATTCTCGGCGACAAGACCCGCATGACCTCGCTGGCTTCAAGCGAAATGGCCTTCATCCGGCCGTCTCCCTCGCGCGGCTCTCTCGGCGGCGTCGCCCAGCGCACCCGCGAAGCCATGCTGCTCTGCGAGGCCGCGGGTTATCGCAACATCCTCGTCGAAACCGTCGGCGTGGGCCAGTCCGAGACCGCCGTCCACGACATGGTCGACTTCTTCCTGCTCATCCTGCTGGCCGGCGCGGGCGACGAACTGCAAGGCATGAAGCGCGGCGTCATGGAACTGGCCGATATCGCGGTCATCAACAAGGCCGACGGCGACAACCTCATTCCCGCCGAGCGCGCGCGCATTCAAGCCCAAAACGCCCTGCACTATCTTCCCCCTTCGCCCTCCGGATGGACGCCCCGCGCGCTCTGCTGCTCGGCCAAAACAGGGAAGGGAATTGCCGAACTCTGGAGCGCGGTGCTCGACTACACCGGCCTGACCCAGGACAACGGCTGGTTCGCCCGCACCCGCCGCGATCAGACGCATCAATGGATGCACGAAATCATCCAGCAGGGATTGAGAGACCGGTTCGAGTCCCATCCCGCCATCCGCAGGCGCATCGAGGCGCTGGAGCGGGATGTTCTCGATGGCCGCACCACCTCCTTTCGCGCCGCCCGCACCCTGCTCGACCTCTACGCCGACCCCCAACAGCAGGACCCGCCATCCTCGCCCTGATGTGCGCTCCGCCCATCGGCTCCATCGCTAACTCGTGGACTTGCTAACTCCGCTAACTCGCTAACTCCGCCGGGTGCCCCATCTGGGCGCCCTCTGGGCACGGCGTCTTTTCTGTCGCATGGGTGGGAAACCACGAACCTCAACCAGCCGCCGTTTCGTGCTGACTTGCTAACTCGCTAACTTGCTAACTCCTTAACCCGCTGACCCGCTCAGCCCCCACCCCAAGGACCTCCCGCATGCCCGCCCAGCCCATTCTCGTTCTCAACAGCGGCTCTTCCTCCATCAAGTTCTCCGTCTATGACGCCGGCGACGGCCAGCGAACCAAAATCTTCGAGGGCGCCGTCGACGGCATCGGCACCGAGCTGGGCAAGTTCTGGATCAAAAACGCCCAGGGCAAAAAGCTGCTCGACCTTACCCCCGCTCTTCCCAACCGCGCCGTCGCCTTCAAGCTGGTGGCCGACGCCCTCCACTCCGGCGACTTTCCCGCCCCCGAGGCCATCGGGCATCGCATGGTCTGCGGCGCTCCCTCACTCCAGCACAACCAGCGGGTGACTCCCGAAATGATCGACGAGATGGAGCGCTTCAAGGACCTCGCGCCCCTTCACACGCCCATCGGCGCATACATCATGCGCGAGGCCCTGCGCCTCTTTCCCGGCGTTCCCAACTTCGCCTGCCCCGACTCCTACTTCCATCGCACCATGCCCCAAGTCGCAACCCACATGCCCATCCCCGCCGAGTACTCCGCCATGGGCGTGCGCCGCATCGGCTTTCACGGCATCTCCTACGAGTCCATCGTCCACCAGTTGCAGCCCAACGTGCCCCAAAAGCTCATCGTCGCCCATCTCGGCAACGGCGCATCCATCGCCGCCATCCGCAATGGCCAATGCATCGACACCTCCATGGGCCTCTCCCCCACCGGCGGCATCGTCTCGGGCTCCCGCACCGGAGACATCGATCCCGGCGTGCTCCTCTTCATCCTGCGCAAGATCGCCGAAACCACCCCCAGCGCCACCGAAGCCGCCGACCAATTGGAAGTTGTAGTCAGCAAGCGTGCCGGCCTCGTCGGCGTCAGCGACCGCTCCAACGACATGCGCGACCTGCGCGACGCCATCCGCGACGGAGACCAGAAAGCGCGCCTCGCCGTCAACCTGTTCACCTGGACCGTCGCCAAGTGCATCGGTGGCTATGTGGCCGGGTTGAACGGCCTCGACATGCTGGTCTTCACCGGCGGCATCGGCGAAAACGACATCGATTCCCGCGCCGAAATCTGCTCGGGCCTCACCGCCCTGGGCATCGTCCTCGACCCCACCCGCAACAACGTCCGCGGCCCAGCCGTCATCTCCGCCGAGAACTCACCCGTCACCGTGCGCGTCATCCCGCCCGCCGAGGATCTGGTCATCGTCAACCACGTCGTCCACCTGCTGTCCGGCCGAGACCAGCCCCTCACCCTCCCGGCAGGCCTGTAGCTCTCAACTCGCGCGCCTCAACCCGCGCCCTGGGTGCCCCATGTCTGGATTTTCAGACATGGGAAACCACGAACCCCAACCGTTCTCTCTCGGAATTACGCACGGCCCTGGGTGCCCCATCCATTCCGCGCTCTTTGCGGAATGGGTGGGAAACCACGAACCCCAGCGGCAAAGAATTCCTATTCCCTAATCCCTGATCCCTGTTCCCTGCCTGCCCACGCCCTCCGGTGTTACCCTTCCCGATGGAGTCAAAACAGGAGGAATCTGTGCGTCTATCTCTGCATCATTTTGCCGTACTCGGGCTCGCAATCGGATGGGGTGTCAGTTGTGCGGCACAGGCCCCGGCGCTGGCAAGCGCCCCCAAGCCGCCAACCGTCGTTCCCACGCTTCCGGCCCACGCGGCCCACGCCGCCGACGAGGCCACCAACCCGGTCGCCGACCCCAAAGCCATCGTCACCCTGGGCAACGCCCGCTTCACCGTGCTCACCCCGCAGCTCATCCGCATGGAGTGGGCCGCCGACGGCAAATTCGAAGACCACGCTTCCTTCGTCTTCCTCAATCGCCGCCTGCCGGTGCCCAAGTTTGAGGTCACAATAACCGGAGGAACCGACCTGCCGGTCAATCAACTTCGCCACGGACTGACCATCAAGACCTCAGCCATCACGCTCCAATACTCGCCCATAGCGGCTACAGAATCTGGCCCAGAAAGCCGCTTCACCGCTGACAATCTCTCCATCACCCTTACCCTCGACGGCAAGCCCGTCGTCTGGCACCCCGGCCAACTCGACCCCGAAAACCTCCAGGGCACCACCCGCACCCTCGACGGCGCTCTCGGCTCACAGACCCAGGAGCCCATCGAGCAAGGCCTCGTCTCCCGCTCCGGCTGGGCGCTGGTTGACGATTCCACCCGGCCCCTCTTCGACTCCGCCGACTTCAGCTTCAAAGAGGGCGAAAAAAGCCCCTGGCCCTGGGTCATCGAGCGCCCCGCCGGCAAACGGCAAGACCTATACTTCTTCGGCTACGGCCACGACTACCGCCAGGCTCTCGGCGACTACGTCAAAGTCGCCGGCCGCATCCCCCTGCCCCCGCGCTTTGCCTTCGGCGCCTGGTGGTCGCGCTACTGGGCTTACAGCGACCAGGAACTCGACGAGCTGGTCCGCGGCTTCCACGAAAACGACGTCCCTCTCGACGTCTTCGTCATCGATATGGACTGGCACACCAGCGACAACCAGCTCAGGGCCGCCGGCGAGGTCGACCAGTCCGGCCAGGGCCTCGGCTGGAGCGGCTACACCTGGAACAAACTGCTCTTCCCCGACCCCGATCAGTTCCTCGCCAAGCTCCACGCCGAGGGCCTCAAAACCACCCTCAATCTCCATCCCGCCTCCGGCGTCCAGCCCTGGGAGCAGGCTTACCCGGCCATGGCCACCGCCATGGGCATCGACCCGGCAACCCGCAAATACGTGCCCTTCGACATTACCGACAAGAAGTTCGCCACCAACTACATCGACCTGCTCCACCACCCCCTTGAAAAGCAGGGCATTGACTTCTGGTGGCTCGACTGGCAGCAGCAGCAGCAAACCAAGATGGCCGGCGTCAAGCCCACCTGGTGGCTCAACTACGTCCACTTCACCGACCAGCAGCGCGAGGGCAAGCGCCCCCTGCTCTTCCACCGCTGGGGAGGCCTCGGCAACCACCGCTACCAGATCGGCTTCTCCGGCGACACCGTCTCGGTCTGGGATTCGCTCGCCTTCCAGCCCTGGTTCACCGCCACCGCGGCTAACGTCGGCTACGCCTACTGGAGCCACGACATCGGCGGCCACATGCCGGGCTCCGTCGAGCCCGAGCTCTACACCCGCTGGGTCCAGTTCGGAGCCTTCAGCCCCATCCTCCGCACCCACACCACCAAGAACCCCGATTCCGAGCGCCGCATCTGGGCCTATCCCGAGCCCTATTCCGCCGTCCTGCGCTCCACCTTCCAGCTTCGTTACGCGCTCCAGCCTTACCTCTACACCGAGGCCCGCCGCACCTACGACTCCGGCATAGCCTTCTTCCGGCCCCTCTATTACGACTGGCCCTCCGAACCCGCCGCCTACGAAAACAAGGGCGAATACGTCTTCGGCGACCAGATGCTCGCCGCCCCCGTCACCGCGCCCTCCGACAAAATCAGCGGCCTGGCCACTGAAAACGTCTGGCTGCCCCAGGGCGAGTGGATCGAGTGGCCCACCGGCAAGCACCTCACCGGCCCGGCCTCCGTCGACCGCTCCTTCTCCATCGCCGAAACCCCCGTCTACCTGCGCCCCGGCGCCATCGTACCCATGCAGCCCCCCATGCGCTACACCGGCGAAAAGCCCGTCGACCCGCTCATCGTGAATGTCTGGCCGCTCGCGCCCGCCGCCAGCTCCAGCTACTCCGTCTACGAAGACTCCGGCGTCTCGGTCGACTACCAGCGCGGCGTCTTTGCCCGCACCCCCATCAAGGCCACCCAAACCGGCGACACCCTCAAGGTCGAAATCGGCCCCGTCCAGGGCGGCTATCCCGGAATGCCCAGAACCCGCGCCTACGAGCTGCGCCTGCCCGCCGACTGGCCGCCCGCTTCGGTCACCGTCAACGGCGTTCCCCTCCAGCACGCCAGCCTCACCGGCAAGCCCGGCCCGGCAGGCAAGCGCGGCCCGACAGGCAACCAAGGCCCGGCAGGCAACCAGGGTTGGACCTTCGAGGGCAACACCCTCACCACCATCGTTCCCGTGCCCTCGATTAGCGTCCAAGCCAAAGTCGTCGTCGAGGTGCGCCGCGCCGCCGGCCTCACCGCCCGCCGCACCGAACTCGATGGCTTCGCCGGCGCCATGACCCGCCTGCGCGGAGCCTACGACGCCATGCACCAGACCTCGCCCGCCTCCGACCCGCCCGACGAACTCATCGACGCCATGCAGTCCGGCGACCGGCTCGGCTACCACCCCGAAACCGCCGAGGCCGAGATCGCTCACTTCCACCAGGCCTTGCCCAAGGCCCAGGCCAGCATCGCCGCAATCGGCCTGGTCTTTGCCCGCCAATTGGAGGACCGCCTGAAGCGCTATTCTCCTGAAAAGTGGCTGCCCACCGGCATTGACATGCAAGCCCAGAAACAGCGCCGCCTCGACGCCATGGCCCGCGCCGAAAAACTCGTCACCGAAGCCGGGAAGTAACTCCCCCCTCACCAACAACCGCGGCGTGTGAGTCACCACCTCACACGCCGCTTCCGCAATTCCCCCGCCCAATCCGACCCGGCCGCGATAACTCCCCGCGCCACTCCCCGGGCGCATGGGCGTTCGCGACTGATCCCAGAACCAACCCTTCAGCGGTCACCCGCCTGAATTTATTGTTGACAGGGTTCCGATACCAAGGTAGATTCGCCCTTGCATGGCAGATGGAGCGGGTCTCCAACGAACTCGTGGTAGGAAGAGGCATTTCACAGGACACCTGGTTCTGCTGACTGCGTAGACGTACGCATCTCCGCACCTTCAGACCCTCTGAAAAGCACACGGTGGCGAGAGCCACGTTACGACACTGCCGTATTCTGCCATGCTCAATTTCAGGGGAATTGATCCGAGAGGGCGAACTATGGCTCGTCATGCAGGATTTTCCGCTGTCGGATCCATCACAGAGGATACGGTCAACAAAGTCATCGCCACCTACTTTCAGCAGGTAGAGGGGCCCTACTTTTTCCCGATGCCAACAACCGTCGGCGTGGGCAGCGCGGCGGTAACATTTGCCGGTATCCTGGCGCTCGATCCTCCAACGGTGGAGTTGCACGAAAACTCCGGCGATTTGGTCACCGCACACTTCACTTTTCGGACGACCCTGAAGGCCCAACTGTCCGGAGAGTCTCAGATGCGGACTTGGTCGCTGCAGTTGGACGTCACCGGAGACACCCAGCCGATTGCTCAAGTGAGCGGTAACCAGGTGCTGGTGACCCTGAACGCCGCGCAAACCACCATCAGTCCGCTGGTGGTCACCGTGCTCTCCGGCCCCCCTCTGCTGCAGGCGGTGGCTGATGCGTTGGAGTCTCCGGATGTCGCGCAAGTGCTGACCGCTGCCGTGCGATCCCTCATCCTCACAGCGACCCCGCCCATGCTCACGGCGAATTATCAGCATACCGTGCCAGGAAACTTCAAGGAGTCGAATTTCTCGGTCTTCAACTGGTTCACGATTTCGCTTTCCGCGGGCCGCATCGTCGTTCGTCCCCTCGAGAAAGCGATCACGATTGCGGTCGACCTCGCAGGCTTCTCGCAGGGCGATCCAACACAGTTGACTGACTTAACGGCGGCGCCCGGCACAGGCACAATGTACCTTCGCACCGTCTACCAGACCACTGACCCCTCGGCCCCTCCCTATCTCGTGGCCAGGAACGAGCCTCCAGGCGCCAATATCGCGATCTGCTTCAATATGGGGGTACTGCAACAGATTGTGGCGCGACAGGTTTCAGCCAGCATAGCCAACACGCCCATCACCAAAAAGGTCGTTTTGAACTGGGTCAGCCTGGGGTATAGCCAGTTCGACCTGCCGCTGCGCGGCTCGCAGGATGGGCTGGATCTTCACTTCAACGCCACGGCCAACTATGGCCCTTCGGTCACCGCTGACGGGGACGCCTACATTCAGGCGTTCCTTCAGACTTATGACGGCCCGACCAGCTTCATCCGCCCCGACACATGGCACGTCTATGTCGCCGTAGTCAACGTGGACCTCCCATGGTGGGCAGACGTGGCCATTGGAGTCACGGAGTTCCTTCTGACCTTCCTGGGGCTGTTTGCCTTGATGGTTTCCATGTTCAACGTGTCACTCATCGGATTGGTCGCGGACTTTCTGCAATCTATCCAGGACGCCTTGTCGCAGGCAGATGCGGGAAACATCGCTGCCACGGCGCAGGGGCAACTGCAAAGTGCGGTGGGGGCCTCGCTCAGCGCTCCTTGGTCCTCCCCATTGCAGGGCACAAGCTTTCCCAGATGGGATGGCGATGTGCAATGCATCGCATTCACTCCCGACACGATTGATTTAGGCGTGAACACCTGGGTCAACTTTGACGATGCGGCTCCGCAGCCGATGGCGACCATTACTCCGTCGGGTTTTCCAGCCACGGATGTGTCTCCCATTCCCATGCAACTGACCCTGCGCTCGGACCTGGCGAAGATGGCCGGCAACAACCTGATGCTTGTCTGGCAGGTGGTGCGCGACGATACCGGCGCTACGATCCTGACTACAACGATCCCCTACACAGACAGTTCGAATGGCCCGGTCATCAATCACCAGTCCCAGGACCTCTATACCGTCAATTCGTTTACCGTCTATTGCACGGCGACGTTGACGCTGGGAAACCAAGTCGGCCAGATCTGGGCGGGAAGCCAGCAGGTGATCATCGACGACAATCTTGACCGCTCGCACAGCTTTGTCCATTGGGGCCCCCATCCGGTCCATTTCCATGCCGCGAACTGGGATCCGAAAGACCCCATTTGGTGGGAGCACATCAGGCGCTCCAGGATTCATCGCACGGCGGTGCAGGCGCGCTGCTTGATGCTGAGGCTCAAGGCGAGCAAGGAGGCATCGGAACCCCCATCGTGGCGGACGATTCAGTACTTCGATAACTTGCCCTTTCCCTGGGCCGATCTGAATCGTTATCGCGGGCCGCTCTGCGAGTACTGCTTCTTCGGCGGTCCAGACAAAATGACCCCGTACTCAGAGGACGATTGGTTCTTGCGCTTCCCGCAACTGAAGTTTTCCATCGGGGAAGTTCCACTGTATTTCACGGCCAAAGCCAAGCAGAAAGGCCTCAAGAGAGCCAAAATCTGAACGCTCGGAGTCTGGATTGACACGGCCCCGGCGGCCTGCAGGTTAGCCCTCATCGAGCCACTCAAACTGGGTGCCCCAGGTCTCGTTCCTGGAGACCTGGGAAACCAAGACCCTCATTCCCGCCCCTCTTTCACTGCTATAGCTGTCGGATGCCCTTGAATCGATCCTTGATTCAAGGGTGGGAAACCACGAACCTCATTCGTCCCAACTTTGAAAGGCCATCCACGGGCCCCCACTCTCCATGTCAATTTCACCAGCGGAGCCTCGCCTGTCGCCGCCAACCCCCAGCGGGAAGCGGAACCCATGCAGCGGCCGAAGATCGACGGCTGGGCCCTTCTTTCTTTTCACCCTGATTGCCGATTATTTCCCCCTCCCGGCGCACACTGGTAGATAGCGCGAGGTGGGCGTGAAACTCCGTTTCGGCCTCAAAAAAGCCCCCCCCCACCCCCCCTACCGTTTTTTGCCCCCTTTTTTCCTCCCTCCAGATGTCGAGAAATATAAAAGAATGAACAGCTTACACGCTGCACCCCATTAACTTATAAGTAAACACAAATGGCTGTTTTTGCCCGTTTTTTGAGCCGTTTTGGGCGCGTTTTGGCCCAAAACTCGGCCTTTTGCTTCAATTCGCTCGCTTACGCCAACCGCCGCGTCAGGCTCCGCCGCGGGTCGCGCCATGTACCATTTGGGCATGGCGCTGGTTGAGGGATTTGCGGTTTCGAAAAGCTATCCTCGGCGGACGGGATTCCGCACCGAGCAGCGCGCCGTGGTCGAAAACGTTTCGCTCACGATTGAGCCCGGCGAGACCCTCGGGCTGGTCGGCGAGTCCGGCTCCGGCAAAACCACACTGGCGCGGATGATCCTCGGCCTGGTCAAGCCCACCAGCGGCGTCGTGCGCGTCAGCGGCATCGATGTGGCGCGGGCCTCGCCGAGCGAGCTGCACCATTTGCGCCGCCAGATGCAGCCCGTCTTCCAGGACCCTTATGCCGCCCTCAATCCGCGCATGAAGGTGCTCGATATCGTCACCGAACCCTGGGCCATTCATGGACGTGGGCCGGGAATCGCGCCGGGTCGCGCCGGGCTTCGCGCCCGCGCCGTCGAGCTGCTCGCCGAAGTGGGGCTCGACGAGTCGGCGCTGGACCGCCATCCGCACCAGTTCTCCGGAGGCCAGCGGCAGCGCATCAACATTGCTCGCGCACTGGCACTGAGGCCCAAGCTGCTGATTCTGGATGAGCCTGTTTCAGCTCTGGATGTGAGTGTGGGCGCGCAGATTATCAACCTGCTTCGCCGCCTGCAACAGGAGCACGGGCTGACCTACCTGTTCATCTCCCACTCCATGCCGCTGGTGCGCTATCTCTCCACGCGCATCGCGGTGATGGAGCGCGGCCGCCTGGTCGAAACCGGCGAAGCCGTGGCGCTCTGCGCCAGTCCCCGTGAGCCCTACACCCGCCAGCTCCTGGCCGCCACGCCGGAGTTGCCCTCCGCCGCGACCGCCTGACGCGACTCGGCTGCCCGCGGCGGGGCAGCCTCGTTGCGGCAGGCCCACTGCTTCCCATTCTTGCGGCAGCAAAAGCCGCAAGAATGGGAAATCGAGCCATGGGGTGCTACTTGGATTGCGGCTGCGCAGGGGTTGCGGGCGCAGCCGGAACCGCCGGCGCGCCAGCAGCCGGCGCCTTGGGCGCTGCCGCCGGAGCCGCGGGCGCTCCCTGCGCTCCGGGCTTGGGCGCCATTCCGGGCATCGGACGCATTCCGGGCATCCCGCCCATGCCGGGGTGATTGGCCGGCATCGGGATGTCGGTCACGTCCACCAGCTCGATGTCGAAGATCAGGTCGGCCTTGGGGGGGATTCCAGGATTCTTGGGGTCCCCGGTCGGGTGGCCCAGCGCTCCATACGCCATCTGCCAGGGAATGAAGACGCGGCGCTTGCCCCCCACCTTCATGCCATCGAAGGCCAGGTTCCACCCGGAGATCAGGCGCGGATTGCCCTGGGGAAAGCTGAACGGCAGCAACTCCGTCTTGGGCTTCCCGTCGGCGTCCAGCACCGCCTTGCCGTCCTTGTCCAGAACAGGCTGCTGGGGATGGTCGTAGGAGGAGTCGAACTTGCGCCCGTCGGCGGCCAGCCAGCCGGTGTAGTGGACCTTGTAAAGCTTGTTCGGCGCCGCGTCGGCTTTCGTGCCCACCGTGATGTCCTGGTATTTCAGGGAGAAAGCGGTCTTCACAATCCCCCGTGCCGGAGGCACTCCGGGGGGCAGCTTGACGCCGGCGGTCGCGGGTTTTGCCGCCGCGACGCCGGGTTTGGCCGCGGTCGCGGGCTTGGCTGTGGTTTGGGCGGTTGCGGGTTTGGCCGCCGGTTTGGCCGCGGTGGCAGGCGTTTGCGCATTTGCGGCCGCCGCACTGGCCGCCAACAACAGAATCAGAACTGTTTGTTTCATGATGTGATCTAACTCCGGATGCTTCTTTTGGGGAGTGTATCAGGCGCTCCCGCACTGCCGCATCCAGCCAGCATTCCCGCCAGCAGGGCCGTTCTCGGCGCCAGGTGCTCCACCACAATCGACTCGTGGCCAGCGTGCGCGCCTTCGCCCACCGCGCCCATGCCGTCCAGAGTGGGAATGCCCAGGGCGGAAGTGAAGTTGCCGTCCGAGGCGCCGCCAGTGGAGGCCTCGTCCAGCGCAAAACCCAGCTCCGCGGCCAGCGCTCTGGCCTGGCGGTAAAGCTTGACCGTCCCCCTGGTGCGCTCCATCGGCGGGCGGTTGATGCCGCCCGAGACGGTCAGCGCACACCGCTTGTCCACCGGCTTGAGCGCGTCAAATTTCCGCTCCATGCGCGCCCCGTCGCCTTTGCGGGCAATCCGGACATCGACCTCTGCCCAGGCCTGGGCCGCAATCACATTGGTCTTCGAGCCCCCTCCTGCCACCCCCACGTTCACCGTCAAGCCCCGCTTCAGATCGGTCCAGCCACTGACCGCCTCGATCTGGCGGGCCAACTCGCGGATGGCGCTGGCCCCTTTTTCAAAGTCCACGCCGGCGTGCGCCGCCACCCCGGCCACGTCGATGCGCCAACCGCCGGTGCCCTTGCGGGCGGTTTTATAGGCCAGCCCCTGTGCCGGTTCCAGAACAAAAACAGCGGCGCACTCCTGGGCCAGGCGCTCGGTGACGGTCCGCGAAACCGGGCTGCCCACCTCCTCTTCGCTGTTCAGCAGCAGCACAATCTCGCGTTCCAGCATTCCGGCCTCGGTGAGCATCTCGATGGCCGTCAGGGCCATGGCCGCGCCGGCCTTCATGTCCAGCGTGCCCGGTCCCCATAACCTGCCCTCGGCTTGCCGGAAGGGCATAGCTTTCAGTGTGCCCAGCGGCCATACCGTGTCCAGATGGCCGAGCAGCAGAATTCGCCCGGCGCGAGCGGCTTTCGTTCTTGGCCCGAAGCGCGCCTCCAGTACATCGCCGAAGCCGCGCTGGCGGTGCAGTTTGACCCGCCCGCCCAGGGCCTTCGCATGGCCTGAAACCAGCCCCGCGCAGGCGTCCACGGCGGCCTTGTTGTCGGAAGGCGACTCGGCGCGCACCAGCCGTTCCAGCAGGTCAATCAGGGCGCTTTGCTTGCGCCGGGCGCCAGCCAGCAGGGCGCGCATGGGGACGGGGGGGGCGAGAACTCCGGGCATTGGTTAACCTTTCAGCGTCAGTCCTGACCGGCAAAAGCTGAGGTTCCATGATTCTACGACGGTTAAGTTCTGGCGCGCTGACGGCGTTCCCCAGGCCGCGAGATGCTCTAACTAGCTCAAAGTGTGGCCAAAATGACACAGGACGGGGATGGCATCCAGCGTCTAATCTAACGGTTGCGCACGGCTCTCGCGCCGTGGAAGAAGGAATTTTGGCTAACCCCGCGCATTTGGAACAAACTGTCGCCGCACCCCTGGAGTTCACCGGGGTTGGCCTGCACTCCGGAGCACCGGTCACCATGCGACTTCTGCCCGCTCCGGGCGGCTCGGGAATCGTCTTTCGGCGCACCGATCTGGACGACTTCGAGATTCCCGCCAACGGCCGCAACGTCGCCAAGGTCAGCTACGCAACCAGCCTGATGCGCCAGGGCGTGCTGATTTCCACCACTGAGCACCTGCTCTCGGCCCTCATCGGCATGGGCATCGACAACGTGATCGTAGAACTGGACAACCTGGAACTGCCCATCCTGGACGGCAGCGCCCTGCCCTACGTCGAAGCCCTTTTAGACGTGGGCATCCGCACCCAGCGCCGCCGCCGCGAGACCATCCGCGTACTGCGCGCGGTCGAGGTGCGCGAGGGCAACAAGTTCATCGGCGTCTATCCCGGCTCCGGCTACAACATCCAGTACACCATCGAGTTTCCCGCGCCCATCGGACGCCAGAGCGCCTGCATCGATCTCGCCGCTGAGACCTACGGCTCCATGATTGCCGCCGCCCGCACCTTCGGCTACAAGGCCGACGAGCAGCGGCTGCGCGACATGGGCCTGATCCGCGGCGCCAGCCCCGAAAACGCCATCATCATGGGACCCAATGGGCCGGAAAACGGCCCCCTGCGCTTTGCCGACGAATATGTGCGCCACAAGATGCTGGACCTGATCGGCGATCTGGCCCTGGCCGGTCGGCGCATCGAGGGCCACGTGGTGGCAGAGCGAGCCGGACACGCCATGCACACCGCGCTGGTCTCCCGCCTGCTCAAAGATCGCTCGGCCTGGGAACTGGCCCACGTGCCGGTAGCCGCGGAGCCGGTCGACGGGCCGGTGGCCATTGTGCCGGGTGATTTGCTGGGCAGCCCGGCCCTTATCGGCGCCTGATTCCACTGCACTCTGGTTTCGACCGCCACCGATTTTCCGCCGCCCGGAGGAAATCGCCGTGCAACGGGCGCAGGTAACCAGGCAGGCCCACCCCTTCTTCCAAAGCCGGCCGGAGCCCCCCTGCGATTTAAACTGAATTGACGCTCAGAATTCAGCTTTCCCTGGATTTCACACGCGCAGAGAGACACGAGGAACGACAGCATGGGCAGCAGTGCGCAGCCACTTTTACGAATTCCTTTGATTCTGCTCGCGATTGCCGACCTGGCGATGCTGGGATCGCGCCTCTGGCCCTGGCAAGACGTGGTGTCCACTCTGCCGCTCAATGGGGCCACCGGAATCGATCCGGTGGTCTGTCTGCTGGCCTACATCGGCATCTTCTTCTGGGTCGGGGGCAACCGCCAAGACCCGCTCCAGAAATCGCTGGGATTCGGAGCCATGCTGGGATTTCTGGGAGGCCTGCTGCTGGTGGCCGAGATCCTCGTCAAGGCCCAGGCCGCGACCGTTGAGGACGGCGCCCAACCGGGCCAGTGGACCAAAGCACTGCTGCTCGGAGCCATCCTGCTGTGGGGCGTCGCGGGCCTGAACGCAGCGCGGGCGACTGGAAATAACGGGGTCGGCTTGCTTTCTGGCCTATGGAGCGCGATGGTCAGCGCCCTGATGGCCGCCGCAACCTTGCTGGGCCAGATGTTTGTCGCCGGGCCCCAGCCCGCTTCGCAAGACCCCTGGAAGCAGTACGAAGGCCTGGCCATCGGCAACTACGCCACCCAGGCCCTGGTCCATTCTCTGAACTCCGTCACATTCTTCCTGCTGGTAGGTCCGCTGATGGGCGCCGCGGCCGGCCTCTTCTTTGCCTTTTTCGGAAACAAGGGCAAGGCCTGAGCCGGTGGGCGCTTTTTGAAACACCGGCCCCGGCTCTCAAGCGAACAGAATGCACATCGGAGCCGCCGCGGCGACGCTCTTGCCCACTTCGGCCAGGGCTCCGGTCCGCGGGTCGCGCTCAAAAACGCTGAGCAGGTTCGAGTCCTGGTTGGCCACCAGCATCCAGCGCTCTGTCGGGTCCAGCGTAAAGTTGCGCGGAGTTTTTCCGCCGCAACGGGTCCGGGCTATCGGTGTCAGGCTGCCGGTCTTCGCGTCGGCTCTGAAGCTGTACAGGAAATCCTTGTCCCGGTTGGCAAAGTAGACGTTCTTTCCGTCTTTCGAGATCACCGTGTCGCAGGCCCTGGTTGGCCCGTGATAGCCCTCGGGCAGCAGGTCGATGCGAGTCACCAGCGTAAGGCTGCCGTCCGCGGGACTCCACTGGAGCACGTCCACGGTCGAGTTCAGCTCGTTCACCGCGTAGGCGGTGTGTCCGTTGGGATGAAAGTGCAGCGTCCGCGGTCCGGCGCCGGGTTGGGCGCGATAAGTTCCGGCTGGCTTCAACACGGCGGTTGCCGCGTCGAGGCGGTAGATGTGGATGCAGTCGCCGCCCAGGTCGTTGAAGTAGGCGAAGCGGTTGTCCGGCGAGAAAGAGGCAAAGTGGGCGTGGGCGCTCTGCTGGCGGTCGCTGTTAGGGCCGTGCACCGTGTAGTGTTCGCTCCACGCCATCGGGCTGAGCCGCCCGTCGGTCACCAGAAAGCTGGCCGCTGAGCCACCGCCGTAGTCTGCCGAGAGCAGCACGCGGCCGGTGCGGTCGAGAGCCACATGGCAGGTGCCCGCGCTGGCCGAATTCTGCGCAGAAAGAGGCGTCAATTGGCCGCTGCGAACGCTGAAACTGGCCACCTCGCCGGTCGGCTTGCCGTTGAACGAATCCACCTCGGCGGCGGCATAGAGAAACTCGCGGGCGGGCGAAAAGGTAATCCAGTCCACGTTGGCAATCTTCGCCGCTACTCCTGCCGGCGTCAGTTCCCCGGCCGCCAGGTTCCAGTCGTAAGCGAGAATGCCGTCCGGCGTACCGGAGCCGACAAAAACCCGCTGGTTGCGGACGGCGGCAAAGGAGGGCGAAGCGGCGGCGGCGAGCGGGACGGCGGAGGCGGTCATCAGGAATTCCCGGCGAGTAAGGTTTGCCATGGCAAGAGCGATTGTCGCCGATAAGGCGGAGGATACGCCAGTGGCCGGAGTGTTAACGTAAAGGCGCTATGCATCGCAAGACAATTCTGCTTCGATCTGCTCTCGCGCTGGCTTATTCGATTGTCGCCTTCGCTGTCTCCTACCCTCTGTTCGACGGCTTCCATTCATCCTCAACAGGTCAAGCTGCCTATGCGGTTTCGGTAGCCAAAATCGCCCTCATAGTCACCCTCTTGGATTTGCTGGCCAGCTCTCTCTGCGCTTGGCTCACAAAACCGGGAAGGGCTCTCAAGTTGGGCTGGCTTGCTTCAGCTTTAAGTGCGGTCTTTGTCGGCGTCGGGATTGTCTATTTGCCCGATTGGCTTAACGACCGTGGTAGCCAAGAATTGTTTTCGAGCGGACTACGAGATGCGGCCCATCTTTTCGCGGATGATGATGGTGCGCTCTTTATTTTCGTCGCCCCGGTTGGGTTGGGGCTTGCCTCATTTTTACGGGAGATACTGGCCCAGCGTCTCGGTCACCACCGTCCCTCAACCCCACTAAGCTGAAGACAGAACTCCCTGCTTCAAGAAGGTCGCCCTTGTCTCACCTCATCAGTTTCATCCGCATTCCCGCCCTGGCCATCCGCCAGCATATCCGGCCCCTGCCGCCGCTGGGCGTGCTGGACGAAGACACGCTGCGGATGCGCGTCTGGCCCAACGATATCGACCTGAATATGCACCTGAACAACGCCCGCTACCTGAACTTGATGGACTATGCGCGCACTCACCTGCTGGCCCGCACCCGGCTGCTGGAGCACGTCGTGCGCTCCCGCTGGCAGCCGCTGGTTGGCGCGGTCTGGATGACCTACCGCCGCTCCCTGCCCCTGTTTTCCGCCTTCCAGCTTACCTCCCGGCTGGTTTGCTGGGATGAGCGCTGGTTTTACGTCGAGCACACCTTCACCGGACGCCAGGGTCTGGCCGCGGTGGGCTGGGTCAAGGGAGCCCTGCGCAACGCCCAGGGCAGCGTACGTCCGCAATCGGCCATCGAATGCGTGGACCCGGCCGCCGTCAGCCCGCCCATGCCCGAGTCCTTCCTGCAGTGGAACGAGCTGACCAGGGAGAAGCTGGCCGGCTCGTAACTCCCGAACCCCGCCGTGCTTCCCCCGGCCTGCGATTACCGTCCCAACGTGAACACCACATTCACCGTGGTCTCCACCTCGACCGGCTCGCCGTTCAGCAGATACGGCCGGTAGCGCCACTCCTTCACCGCGTCCAGCGCCGCCTGCTGCAACATCGCCGGTCCGCTGGCCACGCGCAGGTTTTCAATGGTTCCCGCCTTGGAGATGGTGGCCGTCAGCACCACCGTGCCTTCGATGCGCATGGCCTTTCCCATGGTCGGATACTGCGGAATGACCTTCTGAATCAGCAGCCCCGCCTCGATGGATGAGGGCACCCGCACCGGCGCTTTCACGTTCGGATGAACCACGCGCGGCGCGGTCTGCCCGCGAAAGATGGGGCCCGTGCCTCCCGGAACGCCGAAACCGGGTTCCATTCCCGGATACTCTCCCACCGGCGCGTCTTCAGAACCCTTGAAAATTGAGATGCGATCGGGAATTCTGGATGGCGCGAAGATGTGGCCGTCCTGGACTTCCGGCGCGCCATGGAACGGGTGTGCGGCTGTTTGTGGCGGGGGTTGCGGCGGAGGCGGTGGCGCGGGCGCTTCCATCAGGAAGGCCATCGCCTGGCGCGGCAAGGCTTGAGGGTAAATCAGCGGAATCAGGATCAGCGCGATTAGGATTGCGCCGTTCAACATAAAAGTCGCGATCATCCAGCCGCGGCTCTGGGTGCGGATTCTGCCCGTGGATTCAAAGGTGGAGTCTTCAAACATGGCCTGCCTCCCTGAAGAATCAATTCAGCCGCGCCGGCCGGGAGGATTTTGAAGTCGCAGAGGGGCTCGCCCGCCCTGCGCTCATTGCTGGCGCGGGGCGTGGATCAGGGCACTCTGCCCCCGCGACCATCGCCTGTCGCCGGGGACCGCTGCAATCTCTTTCTCCCCATCGGAACCACTGTGCTTGTGTAGACACCAGCCCAGCACGAACTGTTCCCGGCGCGCGCAAGAGAAGCATTTCATGCGATAAACTCCATAGCGATGAACAGCCCCGCCGAAAGCAGCGGGTTATCTTGCCTAGGGACTAAGAGCCCGCGCCGCAAGCGACGGGGAATACGTCCCGAAGGGATTCGAGCTGTTCACGATGGAGTTCCAATGAAACTGCCTTGCTTGTTGTTTCTTGCAGCCGCCGCAATCGCAAATTCCTGTGCCCAGGCCCCGGACGTTGGGACGGCACCCGCCTCCACACCCGACCCTGCCGCCACGCTGCGCTACATCCACGGCGCATGGGACACCCTCACCCGCTCCATGACCGACTGCCACTCTCTGGTGGACATCAAGGTCACCGCCAACCCCGTGCTCTACCTGCCCGCCGAAACGCCCGCGACGCCTGAACTCGCCGCCGTCGAGCAGAAGTGCCAGGTAAAGGTCGTTGCCCTGCCCCGGCGCATTGAGAAGCTGGGAGACGTGCGTCCCGAGACTCTGCCCGCCGCAGGCCTGCTCTATCTGCCCCACCCCTACGTGGTTCCCGGCGGACGCTTCAACGAGATGTACGGCTGGGACAGTTACTTCATCGTTCTGGGCCTGGAAGCCGATCACCGGGAAACCATGGCCAAGGGTATGGTGGATAACTTCCTGTTTGAAATCGAGCACTACGGCGCGGTGTTAAATGCTAACAGGACTTACTATCTCACCCGTTCGCAGCCGCCGTTTCTAACTTCCATGATCCGCGCCGTCTATGAAGATCCGGATAGCTTCCCGGCCACACCCGCGGGTCGCACCGAGGCCCGGTCCTGGCTGGAGCACGCCTATGCGCTGGCCGAAAAAGACTATTCCACCTGGACGCGCCCCGAGCACGCCGCGGGCACGACCGGCCTCACCCGCTACTTCGACTACGGCACAGGCCCGGTGCCGGAGATGGCTGACGACAGCACCTATTACGCCGACGTGATCCGCTGGATGGTGGCGCATCTCAACGAGGGCGGCCAGGCATTTCTGGTGAAAGGCTCCGGCAGCCCCGATGCCGCGGAGGCCGAAAAGCTCAAGCAAACCAGTTGCGACGTCAAGGCCAGCCTGGTTTGCGAGCGGGCATGGGCCGCGGGCTACCGCCTCAGCCGCGACTTCTACCAGGGCGACCGGGCCATGCGCGAGTCCGGCTTCGACCCCAGCTTTCGCTTCGGCCCCTTCGACGCGGCCACGCATCACTACGCCCCCGTCTGCCTGAACAGCCTGCTCTACCGCTATGAGCGGGATCTCGAGCACCTGGCCCACCTGCTGGGCAAGCCGGAGGACGCGGCCCGCTGGAGTCATCGCGCCAAGGTGCGATTAGCTGCCATCCAGCGCTATCTCTGGCGTCCAAAGGAAGGCGTCTTTGCCGACTACGACTATGTCTTCGCCCGTCCTTCGAGTTATGCTTATATAACTTCGCTCTATCCCTTGTGGGCGGGCGTTGCAACCCGCGAGCAGGCGAATCAGGTCGAGAAGAAACTCAACGTATTCGAGCGGCCCGGCGGCTTATCCATGAGCACCACCAAGTCCGGCGTGCAGTGGGATGAGCCCTACGGCTGGGCGCCCACCAACTGGATCGCCGTCGCCGGCCTGGACGCCTTCGGCTTTCGCGAGGACGCAAAACGCATCGCCCGCACCTTTGACAGGACGGTCGACGATGGCTTCGCCAGGGACGGCACCATCCGCGAAAAATACGACGTGGTGTCGGGAGACGCCGACGTGAAGGTCAGCACCGGTTACAAGGTCAACGTCATCGGCTTCGGATGGACGAACTCGGTGTATCTCAAAATGAAACAAGTTACCGAGGAGAAGTAACTCCAATGCGGAACTGCGGATAACTAGCAGCCCCAAAAGAAAGGGCGCTTCCACAATCCTGGAAGCGCCCTTGACTAACTCCTCCGGATCATCCCTACTCGGGCAGCACCAGCTTGCCTTTCACCTTGAAGGTCCCGGTCAGCATCTGCGCTCCGGAGCGCGGCTGTCCGCCGCCCACAGAAACCGCGTATTGGCCCTCGGCCACAACCGGCACACCGTCTTCGGTGACCATGCTCAGGTCGCGCGGGCTGAGCGTGAAATGCACCTTCTGCGCGGCGCCGGCCTCCAGATGCACCCGCTCAAAAGCCCGCAGCGCCCTCAGCGGCGCGCCCGCTGCCTTCGGAAACTCGAGGTACAGTTGCACCACTTCGTCGCCCGCGCGGCGTCCGGTGTTGGTCACCGTCACCTCCGCCGCCACCGGGCTGCCCGCCTCAACCGCATCGCCGGGAACGGTCAATCCGCTGTAAGAAAAAGTGGTGTAGCTCAGGCCGTAGCCGAAGGGGTAAAGCGGCACGCCCTCGAAGTAGCGGTAGGTGCGGCCCTTCATGGCGTAATCCTCGAAGGGCGGCAACTGGCTTGCGTCCTTGTAGAAGGTGACCGGCAGACGGCCGGCGGGATTGTTGCGGCCGGAGAGTGTTTCGGCCACCGCCGCGCCGCCCTCCTCGCCCGGATACCAGGCTTCGAGAATGGCGTTGGCGTGAGCCTGGGCCCAGTTCACGCCCAGCGCGCTGCCGTTGGTCAGCACCACCACCAGCGGCTTGCCGGTTGCCTGCACGGCTTCGAGCAGCGCCTGTTCCGGCTTGGGCAGGTCGATGCTGGTGCGGTCGCCGCCCTTGAAGCCCTCTTCGCTCACCTGCATCTCTTCGCCTTCGAGTTCGCTGGTGATGCCCACCACCGCCACCACCACATCGGCGTTCTTGGCGGCGGCAACGGCCTCCGGCTGGGGCTTGAGGTCAACCTTGGACCAGACCAGGCGGGCAGCGGGATCTGCCTTTTCCGCCGGAGCGTATTCCACCTGCAACTGCGCCGGCTTGCCGGCCTCCAGATGAACGCGGCCGAGCTTGGTTTCCACGCCATTCGAGTCCCAGGCGGAGGTTACGTCCTTGCCGTCGAGCCGGATGCGGAAGAAACCGTTGGAGGCCAGTCCCAAGTTGTAGTCGCCGGTCTCCGGCACAGTCAGCGTCGCTTCATAACGAATGGAAATGGGCTTCACGTCGGCGACTTCAGCCGGCAAATGCACCGAGGCCGCATCAATGGTCGGCTCCACGCGCACGGCCAGGGGCTTGGGCAGGACCGGGCTGTTCATGTTTGACATGTCGAGCTTGGCGTAGCTGGCTTTCACGCCCGGCTTGCCGTCCACTGTAAGCACAGAGGCGGGAACCGGCGTAGCCTCGTGACTCAGAAACTGCGTGCCGGGGACGTAGTGTATCTCCGCGCCGGGAAACTCCGCTTTCAACCCCTCCAGCACGGAGACCGTGTGACTGGGAGTTCCGTTGTAGTTGCCCAGCAAGACCTTGGTCTGATCGGCCAGCGGGCCAACCACGGCGATTTTGATGCCCGAAGTCTTGAGCGGCAACACCCCGTCGTTCTTCAACAGCACCATGGATTCGTTGGCCAGCTTGCGGGCCATGGCGCGATGTTCCGCGCTGTCCAGCAGCTTTTCGTCGATCTTGCTATACGGCACCATCTCCGGCGGATCGAACATGCCCAGCTTCATGCGCGCCGTGAAGAGGCGCGTGAGGGCCACGTCGATCTCGCTCTCCTTCAGGAACCCTCCCTTGACGGCATCGAGATAGGGCTTGTAGTCGTGGTCGTCGGAGACTTTGAAGGTAAAGTCCACGCACTCGTTGTCCATGCCGCGCTGCAAGCTGATGGCGGAGGCCTCCGCCTGGGTCGCCTTGTAGTGGTGCCCGTTGAAAATATCGATGACCGCCCCGCAGTCTGAAACCACGTAGCCCTTGAAGCCCCACTTGCCGCGCAACTGATCCTGAAGCAGGAACTCATTGGCGCAGGCCGGCTCTCCGTTGATGCTGTTGTAGGCGCACATCACAGACCCTGCCTGGGCCTCGGTGACCGTGGCCCGGAAGGCGGGCAGATAAGTGTCCAGCTCGTCGTGCTTGCTCACCTTCACGTCCGCGGTGTGCCGCGTGGGCTCAGGCCCGCTATGTACGGCGAAGTGCTTGGGGGTCGAGATCACGCGGTAATAATGCGGATCGTCGCCCTGCATGCCGGAGACAAACGCCACGCCCAGGCGCGCGGTCAGAAACGGGTCTTCGCCGTACGTCTCCTGGCCCCGGCCCCAGCGGGGATCGCGAAAGATGTTGATGTTGGGCGCCCAGAAATCCAGCCCCTCGAAAATGTTGCTGTGGCCGTCGCGCACCGCCTGCACATGCTTGATGCGCCCCTCGGTCCCGATCACTACCGCCATCTCGTGAATGGCCGGCGCATCGAAGGTGGCCCCCAGCCCGATGGGCTCGGGAAACTCCGTGGTTCCGTTGCGCAGCACCCCGTGCAGCGACTCGCTCCACCAGTCGTAAGCCGGCACGTTCAGCCTCGGAATGGCCCGCGCCTGGTTCACCAGTTGGGTGGCCTTCTCTTCAAGCGTCAGCCGGTGCACCAAGTCCGCCGCTCTCTGCTCGGCGGGCAAACTGGGGTCAAGGTACGCGGGCTTGGGAGCCTCCTGCGCCGCAGCCGTCCAGGCCGCCGCGCACAACGCCAACAGTGCCGATATCGTCCGCAATCCAAAGGTATTCATGGCAATCCTCGTTTCCATGGGATAGGGGTCAGTTGTAGGGAATCAGGGCTCAAAGGGCAGGGTTCAGTTCGGGCCAGGCAATCGCGTTCCCGTGCCCCGGTTGCCAACCTTAATGCGGGCGGGAAGCCCCTGTCAAGCGAAGGTTGACCGCGGCTCTTCTCGAATGGAAAATCGCTTTATTTCGTCAATTGGGGCCCATGCCGCCAGGCTCTCTTTTCTCGGATTCAATGCACCTTTCCGGCATCGCCGCACCCCCCCTGGGCCAATGCATGTAACCTTTCCAGTGCCCGGCCCGTAAGGATAGAAGGAAGGGGGAAGGGCGGATGCGCAGCGACGACAGCAACGCCCTGAGCGAGTTCCGGCAAGGCAGCCCGGAAGCCGCCGAGGCCGCCTTCGAATCCCTTTTCCGGCTGCACCAGCGCGCCGTCTATGGCTGGATTCTGCGCATTGTCCGCAACCCTTCGACGGCCGAGGAGCTGACCGTCGAGACTTTCTGGCGCATCCACCGGGCTCGCGAGCGCTTCGACCCGGCGCGCGGCTTCGAGGGCTGGGCCCGCCAGATTGCCACTCGTGCGGCCTTCGACTGGATGCGCGCCCAGCCCTCGGAGTCTGAACTCTCAACCGAAATCTGCGCCGAGTTGTCCGCCCCGGCCACCGGTGACCCAGCCATCACCGCCGAAATTCGCTTGAAAACCGCCCTGGCCTTCGGGCGGCTGGCGCCCAAACTGCGCATTGCGGCCACCCTTGCCGTGGTCGAGGAACTGCCGCAAAAAGAAGTGGCCGCGGCGCTCGGCATCTCCGTCGCCGCCGTCAAACTGCGCGTCTTCCGCGCCCTGCGCCTGCTCAGAAACGACCTCAAAAAACAAGGAATTACGCCATGAATCCACATGACCTGGACCGCATGAAGAACCTGCTGCAACGGGCGCTGCCGCCGCTCGAAAGCGGCGCTGAACTGCGCCGCGACCTTTGGCCCGCCTTGCTCAAGCGCCTGCATGCGAAGCATGCTGCGGCGGCTCGATGCGGCTCGGCTTCGATCGATTGGGTCTGGTCCGGCTGGACCTGGTTTGACTCGGCCTGGTTCGATGGGGCTCTCGCCGTGGCCCTCGTGGCCCTCATCGCCCTCTTCCCGGCCTCGATCCCCGTGCTTCTCTACTACCTGTGAACCCGCGGGCAACGCTGTCCGCAAACTCTGGAGGATTTTATGAACACCCATCCCTACCTGCGCGCCTATGCCGCCGGCGTCTTTCTGCCTACCCTGGTTCTGCCCTTGCTTCTGACCGTGTTTATCGTGGCGCGCATCGTGCTCCGTGTACCGGTGCCCATCGAGCAGGCCATGATCTTTCCCATGGCCGTCGTGCCCTCGCTCTTCGGACTGTGGAACATGCTCTACCTCTTCTTGCAGGCGCGCACCCACCTGCCCATCGGCGTCCCCATCGGCGTGCACGGAGCGCTGCTTCCGCTCCTCATGGCGCCTGCGGGAGCCACGTTGGCCAGTCGTCTCGGCGTGCTGGCCTTGGGCGCGCACGCCGTCGTCTGGTTCCAGGCCTGGCATTTGCCCTATACGCTCATCGCCCCCGGCTTTCTGGCTGCATTGGCCGGCTACTACCTGGTCTGGAAGTACATTGTGGGTTTTTTGAATCGCGTGCTGGGGATCGCGTAAGAGGCTGGAAGCCGGCCTCGCTCTATGCCCGCTCTACGCCCCAGGATGGAAGAAGTCTCCCAGCCCGGCGCGCTCTGCGTGGGCCGCCATCGAGGCCTGAATCTCCAGGGCCAAGGCCAGCGCTTCGCGGCCCTGGCGGGCGGTCACCCGCGGTTGCTGCCGCGTCCGCACCGCATCGAGGAAGGAAGAAATCTCCAGCCGCAGCGGCTCGCCGGGCTCGACCGGCGGCTTGATGAACGACAGTCCCGGAGCGGGCCCCGCCACGCCGGCTGCTGCGAGTTTGGCCAGCAGTGCTGGGTCCGCCTTGCCTGTACTCAGTGACTCGGCAAGTTTGGTGGTAAGGTCAGCGCCAATGCCCGCCGCGGCAAGTTGCGCCAGCACCGACGGAGCGATGGCTCCGAGGGCGGCGCCCAAACCGGCTCCCAATGCATGTTCTTCAGCCCCGGCAACGGCTTCATCCAGCCGAATCACCAGCAGCTCCCGCCGCGCATAGTCGATCGAGACGTATTGCCGCGGCTCAAAAAAGCGCAGTTTCCGCACCCGCTCGGTCGAGACCCGCGAGGCGGTGAAGTTGGCCACGCAGCCGGACTCGAACTCCACCCGCACGTTGGCGATGTCCACCTTGGGCGACAGAATCGGCAGCCCCACGGCCCGCACCTCGCGCACCGGCGAGGCGGCGAAGGTCAGCACAATGTCCAGGTCGTGAATCATCAGGTCCAGCACTACGTCCACATCCAGCGCCCTGGGCGTGAAGATGGAGAGCCGGTGGGCCTCGAAGAACATGGGCCGGTGCAGCCGCGACTGCACGGCCAGAACCGCAGGGTTGAACCGTTCCAGGTGGCCGGGCTGCAGAATGCGATGGTGCTTCGCGGCCAGGGCCAGCAGTTCGTCGGCCTCAGCCAGCGTGGCGGCCAGCGGCTTTTCAACCAGCAGGTCAAGCCCCGCGGCCAGCAGCGCCGAGGCTACCGCATGATGGTGCACGGTGGGCACGGCCACGGTAGCCGCGTCGATCTTCAGGTCGGCGGCCAGCAATTCGTCCACGGTAGAAAAGACGGGAATCGCGTACTTCGCCGCGGTTTCACCGGCGCGGGCCGCGTCCGGCTCCACGGCAGCAACCAGGGCCACGCCCTCGCCCGCCGCTTCCAGTTCGCGATAGACGCGGAGGTGGTTCTTGCCGAATGCGCCGGCCCCGGCTACGGCAACGCGCAAATTGGCCAGGCTTGCTATCGTGCGACCCCTGTTTGGAATCCTTTGTCCGCCTGCTCCGGCTCCTGGCCTTCGACGGCTTTCAGGCAGCGGCTGTAGAGCTCGAGAAGCTGGTTCACATGCTCCTCGGGCTTGGGCGCGATAGCGCCGCTGAATCCCGTCGAGGGAGCGGCTGGGCGGCCCACACCGGCCGTAGCGGCCACAAACTTCAGCAGATCGAGTGCGATGTCTTCATTGCGCCGGGCCCCGAGGCCCGCGCCGCTTAGAGCGTCCATCAAGAAAATCTCCAAGGAGGATGCTACCAGATTCAACCCCCCTCGCCGCTGAGCTGTTCTGTCCGGCAACCTGCCTTCCCCGGTCGCGATACCCTTAGACTCATGCGCACGGCTTGCATCGGAATGGGCGCCAACCTGGCCAGTTGGGCCGGATCGCCGGAGGCCACTCTGGCCGCCGCCGCCCTGCGCCTGCAATCGCTCGGGCGTCTCCTCTGCCGTTCGTCGCTCTACTCCACCGAGCCGGTGGGCCTGGCCGCGCAGCCGCGCTTCGTCAATGCCGTGGTGGCCCTCGAAACAGATTTTGTCCCGCGGGAGCTGCTCGATGGCCTCCTGGCCCTCGAACAGGAGTTCGGCCGCGACCGTTCAGCGGGGATCGCCAACGGCCCTAGAACGTTGGATCTGGACATCTTGCTGTTCGGCGACCTCGAAATCAACCAGCCGGGGCTGGAGATTCCCCACCCCCGCCTGGCCGAGCGCGCCTTTGTGCTGGTGCCTCTGAACGAAATTGCCCCACAGATATTTACTGCCAGCCGGAGCGAAACCGTGTCACAATGGCTGCACATTCTGAACAACAGATCCAAGAACGAAACCCATGCCGTGGTTCGCATTCAAAGTGACGGTTGGCGCGTTGGCCGTTGTGTTGGCGGTCCCGTCGAACCTTGCGGCCCAGGCCCCGGTGTCCAGGCCCCTGATGACTCTGACCGTCACCGTTGAAGATGGCAGCGGCGCGGCACTTTACGGAGCGACCGTCGAGGGCCCCAGCGGGCAGCTTCTCGGAAGCACCGACGCCGATGGCCGCCTGACCGTTCGCTGCACCGCTCCCTGCCATTTGCGCGTCGCCGCCCAGGGGTTTTCCTCCCAGGCCCTGGTGCTGAACTCCGGGGCCACCCTGCGGCTTCAGCCGGCGGCCAGCACCGAGCAGGTGACCGTCACCGCCTATCGCGCGCCCCTCGATTCGCTCGAAAGCCCGGCGACCGCCCGCGTCCTTTCTCTCCAGGCACTCAACACCACGGCTTCCATCACCCTCGACGGACGGTTGCGTCAGCTTCCCGGCGTCGAGCTGTTCCGGCGCTCCAGCTCCCTGGTGGCCAACCCCTCCTCGCAGGGCATCAGCCTGCGCGGCCTCGGTTCCACCTCCGCCAGCCGCACCCTGATCACCCAGGACGACGTGCCGCTGAACGACCCCGTAGGAGGGTGGATTCACTGGCAGGAGCAGCCCGAATTGGCGGTCAAGAGCATCGAACTGGTGCGCGGCGGCGCCAGCGACCTCTACGGCTCCAGCGCCATGGGCGGCGTGGTCAGCCTGGTCTCGGCGCGGCCCACCCAGGATCTCGGCGAATTGAGGACCAGCTACGGCGCCGAAGGCACATTCGATGACAGCCTGCTCGCGCAGACCAAGCGCGGCCCCTGGGGCCTGCTCGCTTCCGGCGGCGCTCTCGGCACCGACGGGTACATCCAGGAAGCCCCTTCGCAACGCGGCCCGGTCGATCGTTCCTCCGACGTTCACAGCCAGAACGGCCTGCTCCTGGTCGAGCGTGATCGCGGCCTGCTCCGGCTGTTTGGCCGCGGCAGCGGCTTCAACGAGACCCGCGCCAACGGAACCCCCTACCAGGTCAACGCAACCCGCCTGTGGCGCTACGTGACCGGGGCAGACTGGCAGGGTCCCCGCGGCGGCTCCCTCGTGACCCGGCTCTACGGCTCCGACGAGCACTTCCGGCAGACTTTTTCCAGCATCTCCAGCCTGCCCGTCTTTGGAGATTCCGATTGCTCCTACCGCTGCGGCGAGATTCCCACGCGGTTCTCTCTGACTCCGGACAACGAGTTGGGCGCCTCGGCTCACTGGAACCAGCCGCTGGGCGCAGGGCTGCTGGTGGTCCTCGGAGCCGACGCGCACGATACGCGTGTGTGGGACCGGGAACGGACGTTCGGAAGCGGCTCCGCACTCACCAATCTCCAGGACCACCAGCGGGACTCCGCCGCCTATGCCGAGGCCATGTGGGTGCGCAAAGCCTGGACGCTGACCGCCGCCGGCCGCATGGACTGGTTCCAGAACTACGACGGGCGGCAGTGGATCTGGGGCGGGTCGGCTTGGTATCTGCTGCCCACGCAGCCCCTTCAGGGCGATCAGCGCGTCTTCGATCCCCGCCTGGGCCTGTCGCGCAAAATCGGGGACCATTGGGCCCTGTCGGCCTCCGGCTTCCGCGCCTTTCGCGCCCCCACTCCCAACGAACTCTACCGCTCCACCCAGGTGGGCAACAAGTTGACCGAGCCCAACGGCGCCCTGGTGAGCGAACGCGCCACGGGCTGGGAAACCGGACTTGCCGCCGAGGGTCGATGGGGCAGCATCCGCTCCAGCTACTTCCTCACCCAGGTCGACCGCCCTATCACCGCCGTCACCATCGACGAAACCAGCTCGCCCATCCTGCTCGAACGGGAAAATCTGGGCCAGATTGCAAGCCGCGGCGTCTCCGTGGACTTCCAGCTTGCGCCGCGGCGCTGGCTGGCCCTCGACGGCGGCTACCAGCATGCGCGCGCCACGGTCACCCAGGGCGTCCAGGACCGGGGCAACTGGATTCCTGAAGTCGCCCGCAACATGGCCACCATGAACCTGCGCGCCTACCGCCCTGCCCTCGGCACTTTCAATCTGCAAGGCCGTCTCAGCGGCCGCCAATTCGACGACGACGCCAACGTTTACCTGCTGCACGGCTACTTCCGCCTCGACGCCTACGCCGCGCACGACTTCGGCAAGCGATTCCAGATGTTCTCGGCTGGCGAAAACCTGCTGAACCGCCAGATTCAGGTCGCCAGAACGCCCACCACCACCCTGGCCATGCCCAGGGTGGCGCGCGCCGGTTTCCTGGTGCGGCTGGGCAACGCCGGACAGTAGGTCAAACCCACTGCTTCCAGTCCCGATAGCGGTTTCACGATTGCTGTACCACTATGCCCAATAGCTGCGGTCGAGAGTGCGGTACTGAATGGCCTCGGCCAGGTGAGGCACCGCAAGATGCTCGGCACATTCAAGATCCGCGATGGTGCGAGCCACTTTGAGGATACGGTCGTGGGCGCGCGCGGTCAGACCCTGCTGCAGCATGGCGCGCTCCAGCAGTCGCTCCGCGTCGACGTTCAACTCGCAGTACGTTCGGATTTGTCGCGTGCTCATCTGGGCGTTGGCGTAAATCTTCTCTCCAGCCTTGCGGAAGCGCTCCTGTTGCCGTTCGCGCGCGGCCATGACCCGGGCGCGAATCTGGGCCGAACCTTCCGCGGCCGTGCCGCCGCGCAATTCTTTGTATTGCACCGCGGGCACTTCAATATGAATGTCGATGCGGTCCAGTAACGGCCCGGATATCTTGGCAACATAGCGCTGGATCATGGGCGGCGTGCAGGAGCATTCCCGCGATTTGTCGTTAAACCAGCCACAGGGGCAAGGATTCATCGCGCCGGCAAGCATAAAACGAGCCGGGAAGCTGAGCGACATGGACGCGCGTGCGATGGTTACGGTGTGGTCTTCAAGAGGTTGGCGCAAGACTTCAAGCACGTTGCGCGGAAACTCGGGCAGTTCGTCGAGGAACAGAAGGCCGTTATGCGCCAGGGAGACCTCCCCGGGCCGGGGAACAATGCCTCCGCCAATCAGTCCCGCATCTGAGATCGTATGGTGCGGCGAGCGAAACGGCCTCTGTGTCACCAGACCGGCCGAAGCGTCCAGAATTCCGGCCACCGAGTGAATCTTGGTGGTTTCGAGAGCCTCTTCGAAGGTGAGCGGCGCCAGAATCGAAGGCAGCCGCTTGGCAAGCATCGTCTTGCCCGAACCCGGCGGGCCAATCATGAGGATGTTGTGGCTGCCAGCCGCGGCGACTTCCAGGGCGCGCTTGGCCGTCTGCTGTCCGCGCACATCCGAGAAATCCACGGCAAAGTGCTGCAACTCGCCGAGCAACTCCTCGGTGGAGACGTGATACGGCTCGCGCTGGATGTGGCCGACGACCATGGTGTTGAGCAGTTCCAGCACATCCAGCAGCGACGAGGCGGGATAGACATTGACGCCCTCGACAACGGCGGCCTCGGCGGCGTTGGCCGCGGGCAGGATGAGGTTGGGAATGCCTTTCTCGCGCGCCAGGATGGCCACCGGCAACATGCCGGGGACGGCGCGCATGCTGCCGTCGAGGCCCAGTTCGCCGACCAGCAGGAACTGGCTCAGGTCGCTGGATTTGAGCGCGCCGTATGCGCCCAGGATGCCCACGGCGATAGGTAAATCGAAGCCCGAGCCTTCCTTCTTGAGGTCGGCCGGCGCCAGGTTGATGGTGATGTGAGTGGGCGGAATCAGGTAGCCGGAGTTCTTGATGGCGGGGCGAACGCGGTCGCGGCTCTCACGCACCGCGGCGTCGGGCAGGCCCACGGTGTGAAACACATCCTTGTCCGCCACCACGCCGCTATAGTCCACCTCGACATCGATGAGGTTGGCGTCAATGCCATACACTGCTGCGCTCAGGACTTTGAATAGCATGGTTGAAAAGTTGGTAGCGAGTGTACCAGATGAGAGCGGCTGTTGCTTCGCCCCCCCCTCAACATTCACGGGAAGAACGGGTGACCACTTTCCGCCTGAGCTGGTCCATCCCCCATCCGTCGCGACATGAACGAATCGGAACGATTGCGAGACCACCGAATCGGAGCGATGGAGCCTGGCCGGCACGTCGCTAATCCCTGATCCCTGTTCCAGGAACGCCGTTACCTTCGGTTCTAAGGGTTCTCTAATCCTCCGCCGATAACCGCAATGGCTGCATGAAGAAAACCTCATGCGAGTCGCCCGATCTTGCGGAGGCAAATCATGCACGAACCGGTCCTGAGTTCTGATCTGGACAACCTGGTGGTTGCGATTCCGTTCATTGTGATGTTACTGGCTGCCTTCTTCCGCCTCGACGAACTTTTTGCGACGCCCAAAAAGCCGGCGGGAAATCCACGCCACCCCTGCGGCATCGACGAAAATGGCGAGATCATCCTGTGCGACCCGGACGGAAGGCGATGGGATGGACGGCGGATGGCGCGCTAGCTTTCGTTCACTGCGCAGGCTGATTCCATCCTCGTTCGAGGCGGCCCCACCCTGGTCTTCGTCCGCCCGCGACGGCGCCATTCTTCATCAGACCGCCCCACGCCGCCTGCCGCGGCCCGGAAATCAAAGCCACAGCGCAATCGCCAGCGAAACACTGGTTTCTCCAGTACTGTCGTGTACTGTTACCTAAGTTCGCACTAGTAAGTACTCCCGGTGCTACAATTCCTTTCGTGATGGACCGCAAAGGGTGGCTTGACTTGTGCGGCCTCAGGGCCCAGGTGAGATCCGGAGAGTGCTATGCAGGATGTGATTCTCAAATCCGGACGAGACACAATTTTGGTGGCGATTCCCTTCGTCCTGTTCCTATTTTTCGGCCTTTTCCGGCTGGATGAGCTCTTCAGCAGGTCCGGGAAGAAAGCAAAACGGCCCTTGCCCGGTGGTGGCATGGACGCGGATGGGGAGCCCTTTCTGGCCGACCCGGACGGCAGGCCTGTGCGCCTTCAGCGGCGGCAGAGGTAACCAGCTTGGGCCCCGGGCGCCATGCCAGAACAGCCCGTGACCCGGCGCCAGCTTCAGTGAGGTTTGATTCAAATTTGTCCTCATTCTCGTATCGCTATGATTAAAAACAGGTTCGTGCCGGGATGCGAGCAGCGGATACATCGGCGGACGCAGCCCAAAATCGATACGAAAAAACAGTTGACCTGGATGGCGACTCGGTATACATTCAGGAGTGCCATCCAAAAAGGGCAGATTGCACAGTGCGATTTTGCGCGCCCGTCTGTCACTTCCCGCATCATTCTTGAGTTTCGGCTCATCCCTTGATGCACCGGTGCTTTTTTCTGAAACACCGGAATGGGAACGCAGGGCGCATGGTTCCCGAGGCGGCAATCTGTATCCCAGATACTCAGAGGCCCGCTCAAAAAACGTGCAATTGTGCGTCAAGATTTTGAACGAGACGTACAGTTTGTGCGTCTAAACCTTGGGAGAGGAACTTTGGGAAGCCTACATTGCGTTGGCTCCCCGGCTGCACCGACGGCGCAGAGAAGGTCCGGTCGGGCAGGCATTTTTTGAAGGAGAAACTCGTAATGCGTTCTGATTTGGTTTTTGGGGCACTTTCTCATGTGTCCAATCGCTACCAGCTCTGTCAGCTGGCCAGTAAGGCAACGCGAAGGCTGCACAAGCCGAATACACGGCTGCAGGACACCGCAAATGAGGTCTTAGCTCGCTTTCACACCACCAATCCTGGCTCCTTGGCGCCCGTTGAGGCCGCCAAGGAGCACCCCATAGAAACACGCCGGGCCGCCTGACCTACCCACCAAAGCAGGGAGTTGAGTCAGACCGCGGCTTTCAGGCGGCTTCCCACGGAAGGTTGCCGCTGTTCCCCGGTGTTGCACGCTCTACTCGACTTCGGCTTATGGCTCAAGCCGCGCCAGGTCCGCTGCTTTGTTGAACTCCCGCCAGATTCTCTCCTCGGAGCCCTTCCCCTCTCTGATCTCTTCACTCACATCCCTCCTTATTTTGCAGGTGAACATGACCATCGCTGAACTAAAAGAGAAGAACATCACTGAACTGAGCCGCATCGCGCGCACCCTGGAAATCCCGGGCGCCAGCGGCCTTCGCAAACAGGATCTGATCTTCAAGATTCTTCAGGCTCAAAGCGAAAAAGAAGGCCACATCTTTGCCGAGGGCGTACTGGAAATCCTGCCTGACGGCTATGGCTTCCTGCGCTCCCCGGATTACAACTATCTGCCCGGCCCCGACGACATTTATGTCTCTCCCTCGCAGATAAGAAAATTCGATCTGAAGACCGGCGACTCGATCAGCGGCAATGTCCGCCCCCCTCACGAGGGCGAGAAGTATTTTGCCCTGGTCAAGATCGAGGCCATCAACTTCGAGTCGCCCGAAGAAACCCGCAACAAGATTCTCTTCGACAACCTGACCCCGCTCTATCCGCAGGAGCGCTTGAAGCTGGAGACCGTGCGTGAGGCCATCAGCGGCCGCGTCATGGACCTTTTGACCCCGGTGGGCAAGGGCCAGCGCGGGCTGATTGTCGCCCCGCCGCGCACCGGCAAGACCATGCTGCTGCAGGCCATCGCCAACTCCATCTCCACCAACCACCCTGAAGTCGTGCTGATCGTTCTGCTGATTGACGAGCGGCCTGAAGAAGTGACCGACATGCAGCGTTCAGTCAAAGGTGAGGTGATTAGCTCCACTTTCGACGAGCCGGCGGCGCGCCACGTACAGGTGGCCGAAATGGTGATCGAAAAGGCCAAGCGCCTGGTGGAGCACAAGCGCGACGTGGTCATTCTGCTCGATTCCATCACCCGCCTGGCCCGCGCCTACAACACCATCGTGCCCCCCTCGGGCAAGGTTCTGTCGGGCGGCGTCGATTCGAACGCCCTGCAGCGGCCCAAGCGCTTCTTCGGCGCCGCCAGAAACATCGAAGAGGGCGGCTCGCTGACCATCATCGCGACAGCTCTTGTCGATACCGGCTCGCGCATGGACGAGGTCATCTTCGAGGAGTTCAAGGGCACCGGCAACATGGAGATCATCCTGGACCGCAAGCTGGTGGACAAGCGTGTCTTCCCGGCCATCGACATCCAGCGCTCCGGCACCCGCAAGGAAGAGCTGCTCATCCCCAAGGAGGATTTGCAACGCATCTGGATTCTGCGCAAGGTGCTCAACCCGCTGTCGCCCGTCGAAGCCATGGAGCTTTTGGTCAGCCGCCTGGAAAAGGTGCGCAACAATGCCGAGTTCCTGGCCAACATGAACCAGTTGTAAGGCCAGTTCCCCCGGCGGCAATTCTCATCGCCGGGGGAACTCCCGTAAACGGCAAAAGGGCGGAGACGCAAGGCAAAAGCGCGGAAGCGTCCTTTGCGAATTTGCCCGGCGCTGGTAAGATAGTGAAGTCGTGGGGCTGTAGCTCAGCTGGGAGAGCGCCTCGTTCGCAACGAGGAGGTCAGCGGTTCGATCCCGCTCAGCTCCACCAAATTCTCCCCTCCAAAAATCAAAGAGGTTATGTCGCCAGGCAATCGCCGCAGGGTGCCCATCGGGACACTCTGCGGAGGAGCCGTGTGGAGAGGCTGACCAATTTGTAGCTTCCGAGTTGTCGGTGGCACGCCCGGAACTCCCGACTCCCCCGCGACGAGAGTTACTCTTCTAGACGATAGGTCTTGCCTCGCGGTTGAAGAACAAGCCCCTCGGACTCGAACGGGCCGATCAGGAGGCGGTAAGGCTTGGGACGTGGCGGACCATAGAAGAGTCCCGTCCTCGTCAAATCGTGATGCGCATACACGAACGCGGCGATAGGATGAGGGGTATCAACTGGCCCGTTGAACACCAACAATGTGAAGTCATGCGGTTTTCGCGTGTTAATGACGATCACGGCACAGTCGGGAGCACCATCACCGTTGAAGTCTCCGCTCGCAACATAAGGGTGATAGTCCGGAATTGGTTTCTCGCCGCCGACACCCGCCCGCATAGCTTGGATATCTTCATCACACGCGCAGTCTTGATCTTTCGCGATCCGATAGCCCGGATGGTCACCCAGCCACGCGGCGACCGTACTTCTCTGCTCCGAACTCAGAGTGTGGCTGGCGAACACGACGGGATTCGCCAGCGCCAGGAGCACAGCAAAGGCAGTCCAGAGCAGGAGATTCATTGCTCGAAATCATATCTCAATCTACTTGCGGTCGTGTAGTCGGCAACTCGGAAGTAGCTGTGAGCTAGCTCACTACGACTTCTGCTTGGGCTGTCAATCTTTGAGAGCCTGATTGCTGGCGGATGAAGCTTTTCGCTGTCGAAGGAGCGCAATGATCAGGTACGCTGTGCAGCATACTGCGATTACGACCGCCCCTATCACCCCGTATGCGAACCAGACAAACGTGGTCAGTCCACACTGGCCATCAATTTGCCCTGGTTTGCAGTCGCCCGCTTTTCCAATCTGATTGCCGATTACCGGCAGCATGGCACTAATCAAGATCGAAGCCGCCCAGAACAATAATGACTTTTTAGTCTGTTTCATCATTGAATCGCTTGCCTCCATCCAATGCAAGCAATCTACTGCACGTTAGCTACAGCTATTCTGACGCCGCCATATACCGCGATCGTCACTACGAAATCCTGCTGTTTCCCAAGTCTTGGACGTATCGTCGCCAAGCCGGAAGTCTCAGCGGTTAGCCCTTCCGCGACACGATTCACGGGAAGGGACCAGAGTTTGGCAGGCGGCGGCATGGCGTTCTATCCAGCGGCGGTGTTTGCGAAGTTCATTGCACATGCTGCGCGATGGAAACGCACGTCGTTCGACTCCGCTGCGCTCCTGATGAACAGGCCGGTTGAGGGCGCCGTCTCCCCACCCTTTCGCCAGTCGAGAGAAACTCAGCTTCTTCGACTCTGCTGCGTTTCTCCCATAGTGACAGAAAGGATGGGGCGCGGGCTTTGGTTTTTCTGATCCCTAACCCCTAACCCCTGTCCCCTAGTTAAACAAGTCCTTCATCTTCTCCATCAGGCTGGGCGAGGTGGGCTTGTTTTCGATGGACATGGATTCGGCCAGCTTGCTGACCAGCTCGCGCTGGGTGCGGGTGAGCTTCTTGGGAATCTGCACCACGACCTTCACGATCAGGTCGCCGTTGCCCTTGTCGTTGAGGAAGGGAACGCCACGGCCGCGCACGCGGATTTCCCGGCCGCTCTGCGAGCCCTCGGGAATCTTGAGGTTGACCGGGCCGCCGATGCCGGGAATCTCGAATTCGGCGCCCAGCGCGGCCTGCGGAAAGCTGATCGGGATGACGCAGTGGAGATTGTAGCCATCGCGCTCGAAGAAGTCGTGCGGGCGGATGGAGAGGACCACGTACAAGTCGCCCTTGGGGCCGCCGGAACGGCCCGCGTCTCCTTCGCCGGCATAGCGGATGCGGGTTCCATCCTCGACGCCAGGGGGCACCTTGACGTTGAGCTTGAGTTCCTTGGCGACCCTGGTTTCGCCGTGGCATGTGGCGCAGGGGTCGCCGATGACCTGTCCGGAGCCGCCGCAGGAGCCGCAGGTGCGGGCCACGGAGGAGAAGCCCTGCTGGTAGCGGATCTGTCCCCGGCCCTGGCATTGGGCGCAGGTGGTGGGTCCGCGGCCGGAGGCGCTGCCCCGGCCTTTGCAGGCGGCGCAAGTCTCAAGGCGGCGAATCTTGACCTCGGTCTCGGTGCCGAAGAAGGCGTCCTCGAAATCGATGCCCAGGTCGAAACGCAGGTCGTCGCCGCGCTGCTGGCGGGCGCCGCGCTGCGCGGCGCCGCCCATGGAGAACATCTCGCCGAACAAGTCGCCGAAGATGTCGCCGATGTCGACGCCGCCGGCAAACGGTCCGCCGCCGAAACCGGGGCCGGAGCCGTTGACGCCGGCATGACCGAAGCGGTCGTAGGCGGCGCGCTTGTCGACGTCGCTCAACACCTGGTAGGCCTCGCTGGCCTGCTTGAACTTTTCCTCAGCCGCATGGTCGCCGGGGTTGCGATCAGGATGGTGCTTGAGCGCCTGCTTGCGGTAGGCACTCTTCAATTCCTGTTCGCTGGCTTCCCGCGAGACGCCCAGAATTTCGTAGTAGTCGCTTTTGCTCACTCTTGTATTAGAACTCATTCCGCTGTCTGCTTCGAATTGGACACCACGCGCACCAGCGAGGGGCGCAAAAGCCGATCGCGCAGCCGGTAGCCGCGGCGAATTTCCTCGGCCACATGCTGGTCGGGAAGGTCGGGCCGCTCGACCGAGCCCAGGGCCTCATGGCTGCGGGGGTCGAACGCCTCGCCCAGCGCGGGAATGGCCTGCACCTGCATCTGGCGCAGAACGTCCTCCATCTGCTTGACGATCAGTTCGACCCCGGAGCGCAACTGCTGCGGCGAGCTGTCGGACTTGAGCGCCAGCTCGAAGTTGTCGAGGACGGGCAAAAACTGCTCGATCACGCTGGCGGTGGCATATTCGCGATCGGAAATCCGCTCGCGTTCGCCCCGCTTGCGGGCGTTTTCAAACTCCGCCTGCAGCCGCGCCAGCCGGTCCACCAACTGGTCGCGCTCGGCCTTGAGCAGGTCAAATTCCACCCGGCTCGGCGCAGGCTCGGGGCTTGCCAGCTCCTCACGAGTTGCGAATTCCGGTTGGTCCGCGCGGTCTTCATGGCCGATCAGGACGGGCGAGCCGGGACCATCCTTTCCGGTGACTTCCGCGGGCAGAGCGGGCTCATTCAAGGGGTTCTCCAACACTCCTGATTCCTTTTTCTCGTCGGGCATGACTCTATGCTTTCTCCAAAAGATTCTTCGTAGTTGATTCAATGATAATTTCCCCGGCCGAGGCCGGCATCTCTCTTGGTGATGGGGAGCAAAGCGGGCTCCATTCCGGGCCGGCAAAGACGGCCGGAGTGCCAGGCGTTGGACATGCGCGGCGCTAGCCGGCAGGAATCTCGAGCAGGCGCTCGGAAAGCAGGGCGATGTAGCGGACGGCCTGAATCATCTCCTGGTATTGGATGCGGGTGGGAGCAATGACGGCTACGGTGCCCAGGCTGGCGCCGCCCAGGCGGGCCGGAGCGCCGATGAGCACCAGGTCCTGCATGGCTTGGGAAGCCTCGGCCTGTCCGGCCAGGTCAGGGCCCACGACCACGCGCACCTCCTGCTGCTTGCCGTCCACGTAGGCGGTGAGCAGCTCCACCAAGCGCTGCTTGGCTTCGAGAGCCAGCAGCATCTGCCGCATCCGTTCCCGGTCCAGCTCGGCCGCGACCAGGTTGGCCATGCCATCCACAAACAGCGCGGGGCCGGTTTCGCCGCCGGCCAGAGCGCCCTTGCGGCACAGCTCCTCGACGGAGGCCAGCATCTGGTGATAGGCCTCACGTTCGAGATCGACGCGCCGGGCCACTTCGGAGCGGATGCGCTCGACCAGCCAGCCGCGGAAATTCTCGTTCAGGTAGCGCGCCGCGGTTTCCAGCTCAAGATGCGTAAGTTCGTGGTCCAGCGCCAGCACGCGGTCCAGCACGGCGCCGGCCTGGGTCACCAGAACCGCCAGCACACGGCCCGCCGAGAGCCGGGAAAAGTGAATGTGCTCCAGCACTTGCGCGCCGGTGGAGCTGGCCAGCGCCACGCCGAGGCCGCTGGAGAGCAGCGCCAGGACGTGGGATGTGCGTTCCAGGTAATCGTTGGTGCTGGACACGCCGGAGAAGCTTTCCTCGATCTGGCCGCGCCGGGCTTCGCTCAAGGGCAGAGGGCCAATGGCGCCGCCCGCTGCTCCGGCCCCGGCCATCCGTCCCATCTGCGCCTCGGGGCGGGTAATCTGCTCAACGTAGTAGCGGAAGGCCGCCGCGGTAGGAACCCGGCCGGCCGAGGTGTGCGGCTGCTCCAGCAGCCCCGCCTCACTGAGAGAAACCATGACATTGCGAATGGTGGCGGAACTGAGCCCTTCCCGATTGGCAAAGGAACGGGCGATAGCCTGCGAGGCCACCGGCTCGCCGGTCGCGATGTAGCACTCGATAATGGCCGTCAACACCAGCCGCTCTCGCGGACTGACTCTGGTTTCAGGCATCGTCCCCACTTCCCCGGCGCGCAGCCGAAACCGCGCTCCCCGCCGGCAGGAACCGGCTTCAGCATTTTCACCTTTTTACTTTGCAGAGACCCGTCCGGCGCCGGGCGCCTTTCCAAGGAAAAGGCCACTTTGCATCCGAATGCGAGCGCAACAAGCGAAGCGAAAATGCTCCCATCACTCATCCATCCAGCATTTAAAGCGAAAAATGAGTGAAATCGTCCTGTTTAATTCTAGGCAGTTGCGACAGGCACTGTCAAGGATGCAGTTGCAGCATCTGAAGCCCGTTGAGCGGCTTGACCTTGAGGTACGGGACTTGAGCCACGGCGCCGCGAGTGAACATCCCTTCGCAAGCCAGATTCCGCTGCAGCTCATCGGACCGAATGCGGGCGAACCTCACGGTTTCGCATGTGGGAATCAACGCATTGCGAAACCGTGAGTCGCTTCAATTGCAGCGATCCTAGTCCGGCGATCTTGGTCCGGCGATCCGGGAGCGAGCGCCAGTGTGGAGATGGCCGATTTTCCCTGGGGCCGGGGCGCATCTGCTGATAATCTCATAACTGCCGTTGATTCCATTGGATACGACGCGGAGCCGTATTCACGATGATTTTCCGAGCCGTGATGGTCAAAGTGACGAAGAATCCGTGGTGTCGATTTGCAGCCCTTCTGATCCTGCTGGCGGGCATCGGAGGCGTCACTCTTTCGGCCCAGGATGCATCCGCTGCTCCATCCCGCCCGATCACGCTTGAGGAAGCGATTCGCCGCGCGCAGGCCAACGAACCGGGATATGCGGCCGCGGAGGCCGGAGCCAGCACGGCGAGACTGGATCGGGCGACCGCGCGAACGGCTGCACTTCCCACCGTTCAGCTTCACAATCAGGGCTTGTACACGCAACCCAATGGGCTGACCAACCAGGCCGGGCAGGGGACTGGGAATCAGCCGTCGCCGCGGTTTGTGGCCAACAATGCGGTGCGTGAATATGCCAGCCAGGGCATGGTGAATGAATCGCTTGGACTGGGCCAGGTGGCAGAGATCCGCCGCACCGGCGCGGCCTCGCTGCGGGCGGCAGCCGAGCAGGAAATTGCGCGCCGGGGGCTGGTGGTCGCGGTCACCGGACTCTACTTTGGGGTGACGGCATCGGAAAAGCGCGTAGCCATCGCGGAACAGGCCCACGAGGAGGCCGCGAATTTTTTGCGTCTGACCGGCAATCGCGAGCAGGCGCGCGAGGCGGCTCATGCGGACGTATTGAAAGCTGAGCTCGAAGAACAGCAGCGCACCCGCGAGCTGTCCGACGCGCGATTGGCGGCGGAAAGGGCGCGGCTTGAACTTGGCGTGCTGCTGTTTGCCGATCCTCGCACGCCCTACACGGTGGTTGCCGCGAAGGATGCCGGCCCCCTGGCCAGCCGACCCGAGGTGGAACAGGCTGCGGCGAAGAATAATCCTGAGTTGAAGCGGGCGCTGGCCGCGCTGGAGGAAAGCGACGCCGAAGTGCTGGCGGCGCGGGCGGCCTATCTGCCTTCGCTTGGGTTGAATTACACGTATGGCATCGATGCTCCGCAGTTTGCGGTCAAAGGCCCGGACAAGGCGCGGAATCTGGGCTATTCGGCCAGCGTCACACTGGATATTCCGGTGTGGGATTGGCTCTCGACGGAACGCAAGCTGAAGCAGAGCAAGATGGAGCGCGATGTGGCGCGGGTCTCGCTTTCCGCGGCACAGCGCGAAGCGATTGCCCGTCTGGATGAAGCCTACAGCGAGGCCGAGGCGGCTCGCGACCAGCTCAGCTCACTGGACGCGAGCGCCAGGACAGCGGAAGAAAGCCTGCGATTGACCAAACTGCGCTACACCGCCGGCGAGTGTACGGTGCTGGAGGTGGTCGATGCGCAGGCCTCTTATGTGACCAGTGAAAACGCCCGTGAAGATGGCAAGGTCCGTTACCAGACAGCGCTGGCCAGTCTGCAAACTCTGGCAGGAAGCCTGTGAACGCTATGAGCGAAGCGAGAGCCGCGGTTTCAATCGACGCTGGTTCAGCGGCAAGAGGGCGCGCCGGCGGGCTGCTGCTGGCGGCTTTGCTGCTGGCGGCCTTGGGATTACCAGGTTGCAGGAAGGATGCGGCGCCGACGGTTGAGGTGACGGTGCAGGCAGAGAAGCCCGACCACGGGCCGATCTCGGAAAAGATTGCTGCCGACGCGGTTCTGGCGCCGATTGCGCAGGCCGCGATTGCTCCCCGGATCAGCGCCCCGGTGAAGAAGTTCTATGTGCAGCGGGGCGCGCGGGTCAAGGAAGGCGAGTTGCTGGCGGTGCTGGAGAATGCGGATCTGAGCGCAGCCGCACTGGACAATGAAGGCTCTTATGAGGCCGCGCAGGCTGCTTATGCGACGACCACCAAGGCGCAGGTTCCAGAGGATGCGCAGCGTGCGGAGCTGGACCTGGCGCAGGCCAAGGCGAATCTCGAATTGAGCCAGAGCATCGTCGACAGTCGCAAGCAGCTCTTTTCCGAAGGCGCCATTCCGGGCCGGGATCTGGATACGGCCCGGGCGGCGCTGGTGCAGGCTCAGGCGGCCTGCAACACGGCCAAGCTTCACCTGCAATCGGTGCAGCAGGTGAGCCGCGAGGCGTCGTTGAAGGCCGCGCATGGCCAGTTGGCATCTGCCGAAGGAAAACTGAAGGGCGCCAGAGCGCAGGTCAGCTATGCAGAGCTTCGCAGCCCCATCAACGGAGTCGTGACTGACCGGCCGCTGTTCGCCGGCGAGACGGCGCCGGCCGGAACGCCTCTGATTACGGTGATGGACACCTCGTCGCTTCTGGCCAAGGCGCACGTGGCTCAGTCGCTGGCGCAGCAGATGAAGGTGGAGGATGAGGCCGAAGTGCGCGTGCCGGGAATTGATCGGCCAGTCAAGGCCAGCGTCTCGCTGATCAGTCCCGCGCTCGATCCGGGCAGCACCACTGTGGAGGTGTGGCTGAAGATCGACAACCGCAGTGAGGCGCTGAAGGCCGGGACTCCGGTGAAGGCGATCATCACCGGCAAGACCGCGTCCAATGCGTGGAAGATTCCGCGGACGGCCATCCTGACCGCGCAGGATGGGGGTCAATCGGTGCTGGTGATGGGAAGCGATGGAACCGCGCATCGCAAGGCGGTCACGGTGGGACTCTCCGACGGCGTGGAGGTGCAGATCCTCACCGGCCTTGCGCCGACCGACCAGGTGATCACGGTGGGCGCGTACGGACTGGATGAGGGGACCAAGGTGAAAGTGGGCGCGGCCGAAGGCGGCGACGCCAAGCCGGCGCCTGGCGATCACGGTGAGCCATGATGCACGAGCAACCATCCGATCGCGCTGCCGAGAAGAAACAATTCTGGCTTGCAGGCTCCTCGCGCATCATCTTTTTCTTTGTGGCCGCAGTGACGGCGGCGGGCATCTACCTGGCCGTGCGGGTGCCTGTGTCGGTATTCCCCGAGACCAGTTTTCCCCGCGTGGTCATTGGCGTTGACAACGGCGTGATGCCGGTGGAGCAGATGGAGGTAACCATCACGCGCCCCATCGAGGACGCGGTCAATTCCGTTCCGGGGCTGCGAACGGTGCGCTCGATCACCAGTCGCGGATCGGCTGAGGTCAGCCTGTTCTTCGACTGGGACATGGATATGATTCGCCAGTTGCAACTGGTGGATGCGGCGCTGAGCAAGGTGGAGAAGACGCTTCCCTCTTCGGCGCGCATCACCACCAACCGGCTGACCTTCGCCACGTTCCCGATTCTCGGCTACAGCCTGACCTCCGATACCGTTGCGCAGACGCAACTCTGGGAGATCGCCACTTACGAACTCAAGGCGCCGCTCAATCGCGTCTCCGGCGTGAGCACGGTGGTGGTGCAGGGGGGCCAGATTCCGGAGTTTCACGTGGTTCCGAACCTGGCTTCCATGGCCTCGTCCGGGATGACGATTGGCGATCTGGCCAATGCCATTCAATCTTCCAATATCGTGGATTCGCCCGGACTCTACGAGGCCGATCATCAACTTGTGCTGGGCCTGGTGGGCGCGCAGGTGCACAACGGCGGAGAACTGGGCCAGTTGGTGGTGAAGACCACGGCCGCCGGCGCCCCGGTGCACATTGCCGACGTGGCCCGCGTGGAAGCCGCGGTGCGGCCTGTCTACACCACGGTGACAGCCAACGGCAAGCAGGCCGTGCTGATCAACATCGCCCGGCAGCCTTCCAGCAACACCATCGCCGTTGCCGACGCCGTGACCGCCGAGATGGGCGAGCTGAAGAAGAGCCTTCCCGCCGGGGTCCGAATTGAACCCTTCTACGATCAATCGCAACTGGTGCGGGACAGCATCGCCAGCGTACGCGACGCCATCGTCATTGGCCTCTTGCTGGCCTGCGGCATTCTCTTCCTTTTCCTCCATGACTGGAGGTCTTCGCTGATCGCGGGGCTGGTGATTCCGGTTACGGTGTCCGTTACGGTGCTGGTGCTCTATCTTATCGGCCAGAGCTTCAACCTGATGACGCTGGGTGGGCTTGCCGCCGCAATCGGCCTGGTCATCGACGACGCCATCGTGGTCGTCGAGAACATCGTGATGCATCGCGACAACGGTGAAGGCCGCGTGGAAGCTACGCGCAAGGCGCTCAGTGAAATCACCGCGCCGCTGATCGGCTCCACCATCACGCCGGTCGTGGTCTTTCTGCCGTTGGTCTCGGTCAGCGGCATCACCGGCAGCTTTTTTCGCGCACTGGCTGTCACCATGGCCTCGGCGCTGCTGGCTTCGCTGCAACTGGCGCTTACCTGGACGCCGGCGCTGAGCCTGGTGCTGCTGCGAGGGCGCGACGGCGCCGAGGCCATCAAGGAGCGCGGCGCGGGAAGGCTGATGCCCCGCATTCTCAGCATCCATTGCCGTGCGCTGGGGTGGGCGTTGGCCAAGCCCATGTGGCTGGGTATAGCCTGCCTAGGGCTGATAGCAGCCACTGCGCTGGGCTATCGAGCCCTTGGCTCCGATCTTCTGCCGGGGATGGACGAAGGCGGATTCGTGTTGGATTACATCATGCCCGCGGGCAGTTCGCTGGCCGAGACCAACCGCGTGCTCGAGCACATTGAGCGCATTCTCCACGCCACGCCGGAGGTGGAGACCACCTCACGCCGTACCGGGCTGCAGATGGGCCTGGCCGCCGTAACCGAAGCCAATACCGGCGACTTCACGGTGAAGCTGAGGGCCAAACGCAGCCGCCCCATCGACCAGGTGATCGCCGATATCCGCCAGCAGATCAAGAGGACGGAACCGGAACTGGATGTCGAATTCACGCAGGTGCTGCAGGATATGATCGGCGACCTTTCAAACGCGCCTGAGCCGATTCAGATCAAGATCTTTTCTTCCGACGAGGCTGTTCTGTCGCAGCTAGGGCCGCGCGTCGGCGCCGCCATCGAGAAGATTCCCGGCGTCGTGGATGTGGAGAACGGCATCGAAAACACCATCAGCGGCCCGGCGACGAGCTTTCAGGTCAATCCCGCCGCCGCATCGCGCCTCGGCTTCACGCCCGCTGAAGTTTCAGAAGACGCGACCGCGATACTCGACGGCGTCGAGGTCCCAGGTCCCCTGATCGCCGGTGGCCGGCCGTATCCGATCCGCATACGGCTCAGTCAGGAGCACCGCGCTTCGCTCGACGATCTCTCGAACACGCCCTTCAACAGCGCATCGGGCCACATTGCCACGCTCGGTTCGCTGGCAGAGGTCGAGCAGCTTCCGCCGCAGAACGAGATTCGGCGCGAAAACCTGCAGCGCATGGCCGTGGTCACCGGACGGCTGGAAGGCTCTGACCTGGGCACAGCCATGACGCGCGTGCGCCAGACCGTGGAAGGACTTCACCTGCCGCCCTCGGTGCGCGTCACCTATGGAGGAACCTACGAGGAGCAGCAGAAGTCATTCCGCGACCTGTTGAAGGTGCTGCTCGCGGCCCTGGTTCTGGTCTTTGGCGTATTGCTGATCGAGTTTCGCAACTTCTCCGCTCCGGCGGCCATACTCACCTCTTCGATTCTCTCGATTTCAGGCGTGATCCTTGCGCTTCTGGCTACCGGAACCACGTTCAACGTGGCCTCGTTCATGGGACTCATCATGGTCATCGGAATCGTGGCCAAGAACGGCATTCTGCTGCTGGATGCCGATGAACGCTATCGCGCCGAGGGCATGACGGGCGCCGACGCCATGATCCACGCGGCCCAACGCCGCCTTCGCCCCATCGTGATGACGGCAATTGCCGCGATCTGCGGGATGCTGCCTCTGGCCTTTGCCCTGGGGTCGGGCTCGCAGATGCTGCAACCGCTGGCCATCGCGGTCATTGGCGGGCTGGCTGTTTCCATGGTCCTGAGCCTGGTCGTCACGCCCGCTGTCTACTTCCTGTTGACCGGCGCCCGGAGCTTGACACAGGCGCCGCAGGATTGAGACCGCTGCCGGCGTTTCGCGCCCGGTGAAAGCCGCTGCCGTTGAGATTCGGGCCACCTGGCGGCTGATGGCCCGAAGACAATTCAGGTTATAGGCTATTTTGGTGAAGGCTCGCTGACGGAAACCGAGGAGCCCTGGTAGACTACCGAGCGGTCTGGCACGGCCTGCACGGCTTCGCCCGCGCCATGATTCGGCGAGACCCACACGATATGGAAGGTAACTTCCTTGGCCATGCCAGGATAGGTCCCGGAACGATCTCCAATGGTCAGTGTCTTATCCGCTTCCGACCATTTGAGAGGAATAACAGAGTGCGCTCCCTTCTCATAGTCGTAGTTATCCCCCTCGTCGGCGAACAGATCGAAGGAGCCATCGGAGCCGGGATAAATGCGTAACTCGATGGGGCCGTCTGGCGCCTGGTCCGCATACTCGATCTCCGGCCCAAGAGGCACAATGGAGCCGGCGCGAACGAACAGAGGCATGTGGTCCAGGGGGGCATCGGCCTGGATGTCCTGTCCGCCCTTCATGGAAGCGCCGGTCCAGAAGTCATACCACAGGGGAGCGGCGGGAAGATAGACGGAACGCGCGGTCGCGTCCTGCTTCAACACCGGATTGACAAGGATGGCCGGGCCAAACATGAATTGGTCGCCAACATTCCAGGTCCTGGGGTCCGTCCGCCAATCCATGACCAGCGGCCTCTGGATGGTGTAGTCGTCGTTGTGAACCCGCCATGCCAGCGAGTAGATATAGGGCATGAGACGGTAGCGCAGCTTATCGTAGTTCAACAGGATCGGCTCGACCTTGTCATAGATCCATAACTCGTTGTGCTCCCGGTGACCGTGGGTGCGGAAGATGGGGCAGAAGGCTCCATACTCGAACCAGCGCGTGTAGAGCTCCTGATAAGTAGGATCGTTTTGAACGCTGCCGTTGGGCGGCCAATACCCTCCCACATCCGTGGTCCAGTAGGCATAACCGGACAAGGCGAAGTTAAGGCCGGCCGGGACCTGGTGGCTAAGTCCCCAGTAAGTGCTGTAGACATCGCCCGACCATACCGTCGCCCCCACCCTCTGCTGGCCGAGGAATGCGGAGCGCGTGAGCAGAAACACTCTCTTTTGATCTGTCGCCGCCCTCCAGTGTTCCTGCACGCCAAGGGTATGCATCAGCGGAAAGATGTTGGTGTATTCAGCGCCGTTGCCGATGGCGAGCTGCTTGTCTTTGAGGATGGCGTCGCCATAGTGCGGCCAGTATTCTTCCGGTTCCGCGCTGTCAAGCCAAAAGGCATCCCAGCCTTGCTTGAGGAGTTTGCCGGGCAGGTTCTCCCAGTAGAAATCGCGGGCCTTGGGATTGGTGGCATCGTATACGTGGGCATCGCGCACATCGAAGTGGTGCGCCGCAATGTACTTGAAATTCTCCGAGTGCGGGTCGAAGAGTCCCCACACGGAGATCATCGCGTGCACATGGCTATCGTGAAGCTCTTTCAGCTCGGCCGGAACGTCGGTGTAATTCGAATTGAAGACCGGGTCGCCCTCGGTCTTCCACCAGAACCAATCCTGGACGATCGCATCCAGGGGGATATGGTCCTTGCGATAGCGACCAGCCACATCGAGGATCTCGGCCTGCGATACATAGCGGTCCTTGGACTGGAATAATCCGTAGGCCCACTTGGGCAGCATGGGTGTGTGGCCGGTCATGTTGCGATAGCTATGGACAATCTGGTCCATCTCCGGGCCATAGACGAAGAAGTAATCGACCGCGCTGCCGGCGAGCGACGTCAGCCGCAGCGCCAGCGGAAAGCGATTGTCCACCTCGGTCAGGGAGGCGGTATTCCACAACAGCGCGTAGCCCTTGCTGGAGACCAGCAGCGGAATGGCGACGTCGGTATTGTTCTGGGCGAGTTCAACCGTGCCGCCGCGATAGTTGAACATTCCGCTCTGGTGCTGGCCCAGGCCGTAATACGCCTCTGTCGCCACGGGCGAGAACCGATCCGACACATGAAATGTCTTGAGGCCGTTGACCGTGTCCGGCTCATAGGTGCGTGGCACCGCATCCCATTCCTGAAGCAGGTTTTCTCCGCCCACTGTGCTGTAGGTGAGATTTCCACGCTCGAGAGAAAAGGTGACCTTCAGCGCCGCAGTGGTCAATGTAGCGGCATGGGCGTCTTTGACGAGCCTGAATTTCGCTCCGGGGCAGGATTCCGCCGGCGCCAGCATCCAGGGCTGTTCGGGAACGGCGGAAGCGGCGCCGACGGGACTGGCAACCACGTGGATCACCGTGTCGGCGCAGACCGAAATGTGGAGCGTTTCGCTGCCGATAGTCGCGGCCAGGCCGTCTTTGGCCTCGCTGACCGAGATTTGCGGAAGTGGCGGGAGATCGCCGCTGAGTTGCGCCGATGCGGGCATCCGCGTCACGGCAAGCAGCAAGAGAGCAGGTAGGATGCATTTCCAGTATTCGATGAGTCCAGTCCGGCGGCCCGTAGTTCCCATAGTGTTGCTCCTTTCAATCAGGAAACCTCAGTTCAGGTTTCGTTTCTTTTCTTGGACTGCCGACCGGCCCTTGTCGCGTGTTGCCAGGCAACCTTCGCGCTGAGGTACCGAAGCGGCTCACGGCCCATGGGAGTTCGCGACTCCGCACGCCTGCCGCAGCCCTCTGGAGATTCCGCGGTTGAATTCGTTGGTTGCGCCCTTTCATGCATGGCCGGTCGCAATCTGCTGCGATCACGGCCAACCAAGCGTGGGCCGGGCAAGGATAGATGCCGCTCGGCTCATCTGTCAGGCAGGCAAGAACAATTTACCCAGGCGTGCGCATTTGCAAGATGGCAGGCAAGGCAATCGGCCTTATGGAAGCAACTGGGGGTAAGAACTGGCAAGTAAGATACGGTGTATTACCGTAACGCGAGGAGCAATTGCGAGGAATTTGGCAATGTCGCACGCCATTAGCAGCCGATTCCTTCGCTCAAGAGGTTTGCCGAAGGCTCCCGACTGGATCGCGGCTTGAGATGCCGGGCGGCGCGGAACGTTGCTCGTTTTGCGCTTGACGCCGCGGAAATCGCGGCGGTTGCGGCTGGACGCGACGCGTTCCTGAAGAATCTCGCCGAGCGCCTGATGATGAAAGGCTCTGTTCTTCGCAGTGGGGAATAGCGTCCTATACAGCCGCTTCATGGACCCGCTTGCGGGATGCGGCGACTCCGGTTTCTCTATTGAAGCGCTCATCGACTTCGGCATCCGCCAGGCTGGCGGCTGCGCCCGCTTGCGAGGCGCAAAGAGGAGAGCTACTATACTCGGCAACTGGGAATCGTGCTTGGGACGGGTTCGAGGAGTTGGGTCAACTTGCTCGAGGAGTTTGGTCAACTTTATGTCCACGCATCTGATCCGCTTCAAGAACTGGCTCATTCTTCTGGCCTTCCTTTCGGTCTCCCCGGTCGCATGGGCTGCGGCGTGCTCCGTTCCGCCGGCATTTGAAGCCCGGCTCCAAGCCCATGCCGACGCGGACGCCTATGCCGCGCTGGGCGCCTGGTTCAGTCAGAATCACCGGTTGGACTGCGCAGTCGAGGCCTATCAGTCCGGGCTCAAGCTGGAGCCGGGCTCGGCGCGCCTTGACGATCTTCTGGGTCTCGCTTTCTTCGCGGCTGGACGAATGCAGGAAGCCGTAGCGCCACTCCGGCAATCGATCCGGATTCATCCCCAGGAGTCGAGGGCGCACCTGCTGCTGGGCGCCGCGCTTGCCACTCTGGGCCGCGACAAGGAGGCTTTACCGGAGTGGGAGGCCGCGCTCCGGATCGACCCTGCTTCGAAGGCGGCGCTGGACGGGCTGGCCAAGAATCTCATCTCGGCCGGGGGATACCAAACCGTCATCGATCGTCTTGCCTCCGCGCCGCGGGACGAGAACCTGACTCTCGATCTGGCCGTCGCGTACAGGAATGCGGGCAGGCTGGATGACGCCGCGGAGACGCTGACGCAAGGGCTGAAAGCTTATCCCAACTCCCTCGGCCTCACGGGAGCGCTGGTGCCCATCTACCTGAACGAATCGCGTTTCGCGGCGGCATCCGCGGTGGCCGAGCGGCTCGCCCGGCTGAACCCGGACGACATCGAGGCGCAGCGCATCGATCTGCGGACGCTGGTGATCATTGGAGACAACGACGCGGCGGCCCCGCTGGGCCGCAAGCTGCTGGCCCTCTCACCGGAGGATGCCGAGTTTCTCAATTTGAATGGGGTCCTGGAGCGCAAGGCGGGCGACTATCCCGCCGCTCGCGACCACCTTGAGAAAGCGCTGGCCTTGAATCCCAACGACTATAACTCCCGGATCGACCTGGGCAGCGTGCTGGCGGAGCTGAAAGACAACGCGGGAGCCAGGGAACAGTTTGAAAAGGCCATCAAGCTCGGCGCAAACAAGCCGCAAGTCTATTTCGAACTGGCCAAGGCGCTGCGCGCTTTGGGAGAAGCCGAGGAGGCGCGGCGGCAACTGGAGTTCTACAAGCAGAGGGTGAAGGAAAACGACGAAACCACGGCGGCCATGCTGAGAGAGACCGAGGCGGCAGGGGCGGCGAAGGCCGGCGACAACCGGAAAGCCGCCGAACTGTATGGCGAGGCCAGTGCCGCGCAGCCCCACGATGCCCGGCTTGCCTACCGGCTGGCGCTCGCTCTCGGCGAGCTGGGCGATATCGCGGGCGAGCGCGCGGCGCTGGAACGGGCGATCCAGGCCGATCCCAATTTTGTCTCCGCGCAATACCAACTGGGCTATCTGGATTCCCGCGAGGGCGACAATGCCGCGGCGGAAAAGCAGTTCCGGCTGGTGGTAGAGGCTGCCCCAGGGAACCTGCAGGGATGGATTTCCCTGGCAGCCATCCTGGGCAATGAGTCCCGATTCCAGGAAGCGCAAGAAGCTTTGGAGAACGCTCTCAGGCTGGAGCCGGACAGCGCCAGCGCTCTGACACTCAGCAGGCGCCTGGCAGCCGAGCAGGGCCATCTGTAAGTGAAGCCGACCGATGGGTCGGAGGAGGATGCCGGCGGTGACGAGGGACAACCAGAACGCCCCCTGGACGCGCCGCCGCCTGCTGCGCACTTTCCCCGCGGCTTTCGCTTCCAGTCTCATCCCCGGCAGGCTGCGGGCCGCGTTCTCAGCGGCGAAGCCCGCGGCGCCGTTCTCCCGCTTTGTGGATGTGGCCAAGTCAGCCGGCTTGACTGAGACGACGGTCTACGGCGAGGCCGACCGCTTCACCTACATCATCGAATCGATGGCCAGCGGCTGCGCCTTCTTCGATTACGACAACGACGGATGGATGGACATCTTCATCCTCGGCGGCCGGAGGCTCAAGGACACTCCGCCCAACGCCAGCAACCGTCTCTACAAGAACAACCGCGACGGCACCTTCACCGACGTAACCGCCAAGGCCGGCCTGCTGGACAGCGGCTGGGGGCAGGGCGTCTGCGTGGGGGACTATAACAACGACGGCTTTGAGGATCTGTTCCTCACCTACTACGGTCAGAATCGACTTTATCGCAACAATGGCGATGGCACCTTCACCGACGTGACCGCCCGAGCCGGCCTGCTTCACCCCACCAACCGCTACAGCACGGGCTGCGCATTCGTGGATTACAACCGCGACGGCCTGCTGGATCTGTTTGTGTCCAACTATCTCGAAATCGATCTGGCGACCGCACCGTTGCCCTCGCTGGAGGCGCCTAACTGCAATTTCGAGGGGGTGCCGACGATGTGCGGCCCAGTGGGTCTGCCCAAGGCCCAGAACTACCTTTACCGCAACAATGGCGACGGCTCCTTCACCGATGTTTCCAAGGAGTCGGGGGTGGCTGGGTTCGGCGGATCGTATGGACTCACGGTCAACTGCATCGACGCCGATGAAGACGGCTGGCCGGACATCTTTGTGACCTGCGATACCACGCCCTCCCTGTTGCTGATGAACAACCGCGACGGCACCTTTCGCGAGGAGGGCCTGCTCCGCGGCATCGCGCTGAGCAACGATGGCCGGATGCTGGGCGGCATGGGCAGCGGCGCGGGGGACTACAACCTCGACGGGCACACCGACCTGGTGAAGACCCACTTCTACAATCAGGCCCCCGGCCTCTACCGCAACGACGGCAAGGGCAATTTCGAAGATGTGGCTCTCCAGGCGGGTCTCAGCAGAGAGACGCGTTTCGTCAGCTTTGGCGCCGGGCTCGTCGACTTCGACAACGACGGCTACCCCGACATTCTGATCACCACCGGCAGCGTGTACCCGGAGGTTGACCGGGTCAGCCCCAGATTTCCGGCGCGCAGCCCGCGTATCCTGTTTCGCAATCAAGGCGACGGCGCCTTCGTCGAGCTGGGCGCCGATGGCGGTCCCGACATCAATGCGCACCATTGCAGCCGCGGGGCGGCCTTTGGCGACTTCGACAACGACGGCGACATCGACGTGCTGATCATGAACGTGAATGAGGCGCCGACCCTGCTGCGCAACGACGCTCCGCCGGGCAATCGCTGGATCAAGATTCGCCTGGAAGGCACCAGGAGCAACCGCAGCGCGATCGGCGCGCGCGTGCTGGCGCTGTACGGGGGCAAGGTGCAGGTTCAGGAGGTGCTGAGCCAATCCAGCTTTCTGTCTGCGAACGATCCGCGCCTGCACTTCGGACTCGGAACTGCAACGACGGCGGACCTCGAGATCCACTGGCCGCTTGGCGCGGTGGAGAAGTATGCCGGTCTCGCCGCCGGCCAACTGGTCACCATCCGGGAAGGCCAGGGCATCGTGAAGGGCCGCCCCTTTGGCCAGGGCCCGCCACATGGCTTTTCTTAAGAAGGAGCTACCAGGCGCGATGCTGCAGACTGCTCGCGAACGGCAGAACCGCCCTACAGCTTCATGGTGGCGTAGTCGCGGCCCAGGGCAGCACACAATGCCTCCACAACCAGCTCGTGATCGGCGCGCTGCGGCAGGCCGGAGACGGTTGCGCTGCCCACAACGCCCGAGCCGGAAACGGCGAGCGGAAACGACCCGCCGTGGGTGGCGAAGTCGGCCAGCGGAAGGCCCTGCGACTCGGTCAGCGTCTCGTCCTTGGCTTTGAGGCTGAGGCCCACCGCGTAGGAGCTGCGATGGAAGCGCGCCACCACGTTGCTCTTGCGCCGCACCCACTCGACATTGTCGGGCGTGGTGCCTTCCATGGCCGCATAGAACAGCGGCTGCCCGAAGCGCCGCACATCGACGACCACGGCCAGCCCGCGCTCCGCGGCCAGCGTTCTGAGCAGCACACCCAGATCCCAGGCGATCTGCGCGTCCAGCTTCGGCAGCACAAGCTCACGCTCCTGCGCCGCAATCCGTTCCAGATCCTCGTTCAAGCCCATCGAGCCCTCGCTTTCCGCAGCCCATGCCGACTGCGCTCACTCCGGCCACCAGCTTACTTCGCCACCGTGAGCTTGACCAGCGCGGTCTGGTCAACGCGGGCGCCGGCGGGAGGCTGCTGGGCCATCACGGCGCCGGGCTTGATGGGAAGGCTGGGCGCGGCATCCCCTTTTCCGATGGGCGCGACCGGGACATCGACATATTTCGGCGGAGCGGACTGGATGCCGACCTTGGTCAGTTGCAACTGCGCGCTGACCACGGGCAGACCGGTGAGGTCGGGCATGACGAAGCCGTCGGGCGCGTCGTCTCCCGCGGCGGCCACCAGCAAATTGATGCTGGGCCGGGAGATGCCCTGGGCATGGCCGGGCGGATCCTGGGCCAGCACCGTTCCCTCGGGGACCTTGCCCCAGGGGATGCGCGCCAGGACGCCTACATCCAGGCCCACGCGCCTGAGCCGCAGCGCGGCCACCCGCTCGTCCACGCCCACGGTGTCTGGCACTTCAACCTTTTGCGGGCCCAGGCTCTCGGATACGCGCACGCGCCACTCCCGCCGCACCACCGTTCCCGGCGGAGGCGACTGGGTGAGAATATGCCCCGTTGCCACGTCGCCCGAGTAGTAGCGATTGTCCACGTCCAGGTCCAGGCCCAGGCCGGAAGTCTGGCTGCGGGCGTCGGAGACGGTCATCCCCTTGAGGGCCGGCACTTGCACCTCAGCGCCGTGAATGGCGAAGTGCATGGTGGTGATGGCCGCCAGCAGGGCCACGGCCACCAGCAGCATCATCAGCGAGGCCACCTGGAAGAAGTTGAGAACCGGCCGGCTCCTCCTCATGGCTCGGGCTCCCCGTCGGGAAAGACGATCTCGTAGTCGATGGTGGCCGCCTTGTCGAGCATCAGCGAGACCGAGCAGTACTTTTCCTTGGAGAGGGCCACGGCGTCCTCGACGGCCTTGCGGCTGAGCCGCCCGCTGGCCGAGCCCCCGCTGACCGAGTAGGTAAGCAGGATGCGGGTGAAGACCCGCGGCGCGGTCTCGGCCTGGGTAGCGGCGGCGATGACCCGCAGGCCGGTGAGCGGTTGGCGCTTTTTCTGGAGGATGGAAACCACGTCCACGCTGGTGCAGCCGCAGAGGGCCATCAGCACCGCTTCCATGGGACTGGGACCGTGGCTGTGCGCGGGGTCGGCGTCAAACAGGATGGTGTTGCCGTTTTCCGCGACTCCCTCGAAGAGGCTTCCTTGCTTCCAATCGCTGTGCGCAATCATCGGAGTTCCCTTTCGAATATTTCCAGTACTTGATGAGTGTATACGAAATGTGTATTCTCAAGGCGGAAGGGCGCGCCCAAATGAACAGCCGGGAGGTCATTCGCGAGCTCAAATTGGCCGGCTGGTTCGAGGTGGCGCAGGCCGGAAGTCACAAGCAATTCAAGCATCCCGTCAAACCGGGCCGGGTTACGGTGCCGTTCCCCAAGAAAGACATTCCCGAAGGCACTCTCAAGAGCATAGAGAAGCAGGCTGGCATCAAGCTCAAGTAAGGACGTGACCATGGATTACATCGCCTACCTTCACAAGGACAAGAATTCGGACTACGGCGTCAGCTTCCCCGACTTTCCCGGCTGCATCACGGCCGGGTCCACGCTGGAAGAGGCGCGCAGCATGGCAGCCGAGGCACTGGCGTTCCATGTGGCCGGATTGCGCGAGGACGGAAAGGCAATCCCCAAGCCTTCGACCCTGGACGACCTGCGCGGCGATTCCGCCATGAAGGGCGCGGTCGCCTTTCTGACCAAACTCCGCGAACCGGAGAGAACTGTCCGCATCAACATCACCGCCCGGCAAAGCCAGATTGCCGAAATCGACCGCCGTGCCCGCGCCAAGGGACTTACCCGCTCCTCTTACATTGTGCAAAGCGCGCTGAAGGAGAAATCCGCATCTCGCTAATCAAGACACATTGAAGCGGGCGCCTCGCCCGCTATCGTAGATTATCCGTCGCCGGCTCGGGGTGGATCGTGACGCGGTAGACTTCCGGGCACTCCAGCTTGAAGCGGTCTTCCAGAGCAGTGATGACTTCGTGGACGCGCAGCATGGGCAACTGATCGGGCAGGGTGCAGTGACAGGTGAGCGAGATGTGCTCGCCGGAACGGCCCACCATGATCTCGTGCACATCGACGATTTCAGGGATGCGCGCGGCCGTGGAGCGCAGCGCGGAATCGATCTTGCGGTCCTCCTCGACCCACTCGTCGGGCTGCTCGATGGTGGCGGGCTCGCTTTCAATGTGGGTCAAAACGGAGTCGATCTCCGGCGCCTCGCGCAGGATTTCAGCCTCCATGGCGCTGACAAAGCTGTGCGCGGCCAAGAGCGGAAGGGTCTCGTCCAGTTCCAGGTGCTGCTCGACGCGCAGCCGCCCATGGACCGACTGCACGCTGACGTCGTGGACGCTGACGTTGTTGCGAGCGGCCACGGCCCGCACCCGGTCGAAGACGCTCTCGGCGTTGGTTTGGCGGGGAACGGTGTGGATGACCACGTCGGCCGTGGGCAGGATGCGCTGGACGGCCTCGGTGGCTGAGCGCACCAGCTCGCCGGTATGCTCGAAGGTGTAGCGGCGGGGCAGGGCCAGCGTCACGTCGGCAAAGTAAGCCGCTCCGGCGCGGCGAACCCTGACCTGGTCCACGGTGAGCACGCCCGGCACCTGGCGGACCTCGCTCAGGATGGCCCGGCGCGTTTGGGCGGGAATCTGGTCCATGAGCACGGCCACCGTTTCGTGGCCCAGCCGCAGCGTCAGGCGCAGAATCAGCAGCGAAACCGCCACCGCCGCCACCGGGTCTGCGTACCGCAGTGCGCGAATCCCGTAGTGCGCGCCTAACCAATTGGCGCCCAGTCCGCATAAGACGGCCACCGACGACCAGATGTCGCTGGCAAAGTGGAAGGCGTCCGTGGCCAGGGCCGGCGAACCCGTTCTGAGGGCCACGGTCCGCAGTTTCCGCGACCGCCAGAAGTCAACCGCAATCGACATCAGCACCACTGCCACCGGCCAGACGGAGTGATGCACCTCGACGGTGTTGTGCGCGATTCGCTGGAGAGCTTCCCAGATGATCCAGGCGCTCGATGCGGCCATCAGAATCACTTCGCCAAACGAGGAGATGTTTTCGACCTTGCCGTGGCCGTAGGTGTGGTCCTCGTCGGCCGGCCGGTCGCTGACCTGGACGGAGAAGAAGGTGAGCGCCGCGCCCACCAGGTCGAGGGCGGAGTGGGCCGCATCCGACAACACGCCCAGGGAGCCGGACAGCAGGCCCGCACCGAGCTTGAGCAGGGTCATGACGGCCGCGGCCAGCATGGAGTGCAGCGCCACGCGCCGCTTTTCGGCGGAAAAGGAGGCAGTCAGATTGTTGACGGCGGTGGTCATGGCGCTCTCAGGCTATAGCGGCGCGGCTGGCCGTGTACAACCCGGCGATGCCGAAGGTGTAAGGCTGCCACGCGCAGCGCTCGTAGCCGGTGGCCCGCATGAGGTCCAGCATGGCCGGCGGGGCGGGGAAATTGCCCACCGAAGCAGGCAGATAGTTGTAGGCGCCGGCCTTGCCGCCTGCGACAGAGCCGGAAATGACCCGTCCGATGGCCGGCAACACGCGCCGGAAGTAGACGGCGTAGGCCTTGCCCAGCAGGCCCCCGGGCTCGCTGAAGTCCAGAATGCCCAACTGGCCGCCGGGCTTGAGAACGCGATTGAACTCCCGGAGGCCGGCCTCGTAGTTGGCCAGGTTCCTGAATCCGAAGGCCGAGACGATCAGGTCCATGGATGCGGACTTGAGCGGCAGGTGGAGGGCATCGGCCTCCAGAGGCACTGCGTACGGCGCCCCATCCAGCCGTGCGCCGACGCCCGGCCCGCCAAATTTCCTCGCGCCGCGGCTCAGCATGCCCCGCGCAAAGTCTGCCGCCAGGATAGGCCGGGACCCGCGAGGACGACGCTTCAAGAGGGCCATGGTCATGTCGCCGGTGCCGCAGCAGATGTCGAGGATGGCCGCCTCGGGGTCGGCCAGCACAGTGCGGAAGCGCCGCGCCGTCCGACGCCACCAGAGACGGTCCACATTGGCCGAGAGCACGTGGTTCAGCAGGTCGTAGCGGGGCGCAATGGCGTCGAACATCTGCTGCACGGCCCGGGCCGCATCCGCTTCGTCTCCGGCGCCCTCGGGTCTTGCTCCGGTCGTTGTCATACAGCCTCTTATCCCTGCGCTTTCGTCTGCATCGCCCTGACCAGCGTTGCTACCCCTGCTCAGAGTGCGTCTCAGCGGCTTGCGTCAGCATGTAGCCTACCGCGGCTTGCAATTCGGCCGGCGAAACGTCTTCAACCACGCCCGCGTCGCCAATGCCCAGCGGGAGAACGAAGCGGCGGACTCCGCCGACGTTTTTCTTGTCGCCGCCAGTGGCCGCGAGCACCCTGGCGGAGCGTAGCTTCAAGGCCGGCAGCGGGCCGTAGAGATGGATGAGGCTCTCCAGCCGCTCGAACTGCCGGGTTGAAATCGTTCCCCGCTGCCGGGCGAGATAAAGCGCGGCTACCATGCCCCAGCCCACCGCCTCGCCGTGCAGCAGCGTTTTGTACTGCGTGGCCTGCTCCAGGGCGTGGCCTACCGTGTGGCCCAGGTTCAGGATCATGCGCAACCCGGTTTCGCGCTCGTCCTTGTTCACCACCCCGGCCTTCATCCGTATGGAGGCCGCAATCACTTTTTCGAGCGCCTTGGGGTCGCGTCCCAGCACATCGCCGGCGTGCTCTTCCATGAACCGCACCAGCGTCCGGTCGCGGATGATTCCTGCTTTTACGCTTTCCATCAGTCCGGCGCGCAGCTCGCGATCCGGCAAGGTGCCCAGTACTTCTATATCGGCAAAAACCGCCAGGGGATGATGGAAGCTGCCCACCAGGTTCTTGCCCTCGGGCAGGTTGACGCCGGTCTTGCCGCCCACCGACGAGTCCACTTGGGACAGAAAGGTAGTCGGCACCTGGACGCTGGGGATGCCGCGCATGTAGATAGCCGCCGCAAACCCGCCCACATCGCCCACAATGCCGCCGCCAAAGGCGATCAGAAGCGAGCCGCGATCGCCGCCGGCCCGCGCCATCTGGCGCAGCAGGCGTTCCACGCTGGCGACCGTTTTATGCCGCTCTCCGGGCTCCAGAAACAGCACCACCGGCGGCTCGGCAAAGGAGGCCACAAAGTCCTGGCCCCAGAGCGCCCAGATGGGCGCCGAGGTGAGCACAAAAACCCGCCGAGGCAGCCTGCCATGAGCCCGCTCGATGCGCGGCGCCAGCGTCCCGATGAGGCCGCTGCCCGCCACCACGTCATACTTCGCCGAAGGTGTCTCTACTCGTATCGTCTGCACGCTGCTTCCATCCTAAATGGCGGCAGTGCATTGGAGAATAGAGGTCGTCCTGCCGGGGGGGCCCGGCGGTCTGCTCCAAGGTCGAAGACATGCAGTGAAATGCACAGCGGCGGAACTGGGAGGTTCCGCCGCTTCAATTCTGGAGCCGCTGCGGCATCCAGCAACTACCGGTTACTTCTGCTCGACACCATCACGGTGTCCGCCCCCGCCCCCGCCCGCGTGTCCGCCACCACCACCACCACCAGCGTGTCCGCCGCCGCCACCGCCACCGGCATGTCCGCCGCCACCGCCGCCGTGCGCTGCCGCTGCGTGCGGTGCGCTGGCATGACCCGCATTGGGACGCGCTGATCCGCCACGGGGTGATCCGCCGTTTGCACGGGCTCCGCCACCGTATGCGCGGGCTCCGCCGCCACCGCCGCGAACCGCCGCACCGCCGCCATAGTGGCCGCGATTGGCCGCCTCGCCGCCGCCGCCGCGGTAGCTTCCGCCGCCGCCTTCAACGAAGCGATGTCCGCCCCAGCCGTGGCCGTAGCCCCAGCCGGCCCATGGGCCCATGCCCAGGAAGATGCCGTTGTAGAAGTACCCCGGCCCGTAAAAGCCCATGGGGGCGCAGGCGTAGGGCTCGTAGTCGTAGTAGCCGTAGGAGCAAACGGGTTGAATGCCCACGTTGACGTAAACCTGGGCCTGGGCGGCTGGCGCCATGGCAAGGCCGGCGAGCAATGCTGCGCTGCCGATGAAAACTTTGAGTCCGCGCATATGTGACCCCCTTAGGGTGCCTGCGGTTCCTTGAGTTGCGTGAGATGCCGCGCTGCCGGAATGGTCTAGCCGGATGGAGCAGCCACCATAAGGATTCTTGATCCGTTCGTGGGCGTCCCTCACAACTTCAGGGGGCACTTTTCTATCTATCCTTACGCTTATGAAGCTAGGCGCAGGGGTTGGACCTGTCTGAGCAATAAGAAGCACCGGCGTTTCCAGGGAGGCGGCGGGGCAAATCTTCCGGGAAGATGGATGAGCCCCCGTCTGAAAAGGCCAGGCTGCGGCTCATTCAGACGGGGGGCGATGGGGGCTTATCGGGTTTCGGACACAAAGACAGCGGTGGTGAGAGCGGGCACCGTGGCAGTGCCGGTTTTGGGGTTGAACGTGGACTGGCGGGTTACGGGATCGGCGGAATTCTGCTGGATGGGGTGCAGATGCAGGGCCAAACCCTGCAACCTGCTGTTGGTGAAAGACACCTGCGCATTGGCGGCGTTGAAGAGCACCACGACGTGTTTGTAGATTCCGTAGTTTCCGCCATTCGCATCGAGTTTCATGACGATCAGGCCGGGGATCTGGTTCTGCCCGGTATTGAGGAAGGAGAGATTCTGCTGCACCTCCTGGAAGGTCGCCATGCGGAACAATTCCGAACTGTAGCGAATCTTCAACAGTTCGCTGAACGCCGCCTCGCTGTGGGCGATATTTAGCGGAAGCGGGGTGTAAGCGGAGTTGCTGAGCAGCGGTGTCATGATCGGCCACTGGCCCTGGTTCTGGCTGGCGATGGGCAGGCCGATGCCCCAGTTTGCCGTCTTTCCGGTCCAGTCGATCTTGTTGAACCAGTCTCCGGAGTTATAGCTGTTCTGATCCATGTCCTTGGAGCGCAGCAGGTCGTCGCCGGCCTGGAAGAACGGAATTCCCTCCCCCAGAGTTACCAGGCTCATGCCCACAATCTGCCTGCGGGCGCGCGTGGCGATGCTGTCGCTCAAGCTGGACTTCAACTGCACCTGGTCGAAGAGGTCCTGGTTGTCGTGCACCGAGGCGTAATTCACGGCCTCGATGGGACTCTTGGTGTAACCGGTCGGCTGGCCGTTGTAACTCACTTCGGCCCCGGTTACGGTCGCTCCCGCGCTGTCAACAAACGTGTAGTCGCGCAGGTTTCCTGTGAGTCCCACATCGATCCAATCGGAGTACTGGAGCAACTGGGCCTGCTGCTGAGCCGGCGAAAGGCTTCCATTGGTGAAGGTGCTGGAGTCGGTGAAGAGTCCCGTGGCAAAGCCCTGGACGCGTTCATCGGTAAATGGACTTCCCCCGTGAATGCCGTCGCGAATGCGGTCGTTGAAGGTGCCAACGCCGTAGCCGTAGAGATTGATTTGCGAGGCATTGGGGCCGATCTGGTTATTCACCGTGTCTCCGAAGTTGAAGCCCTCGCCGTAAAGATAGATTTTCGAACCGTCCACGCCGTCCTTTTCGGGAGTGAGCGCCTTGAGGGCGTTCTGAATGTCTGTCATGTTGTAAGTGAACATGAAGCTCATGATGTCGAAGCGGAAGCCGTCGATCTTGTATTCCTTGGCGTTGAGAAGGAGGGTATCGACGATCAGCTTCTCCATCATCTTGTGTTCGGCTGCCGTGTCGGGGCAGCAGGAGCCGGATTCCAGGTTGCCGCTGGCGTCCAGGCGATGATAGTAATTCGGCACCACCTCGTCGAGATTGGAGTTGGGACCTTCGCCGCTGGCGTTGGTGTGGTTGAACACCACGTCCTGCACCACGCGCAGGCCGGCCTTGTGCAGCCCACCCACCATCTCGCGGTATTCGCGGACGCGGTGATCGGGACTAAGGGCATAACTTCCCTCGGGAGCCATGTAATGCACGGGATCGTAGCCCCAGTTATAGGCGGGACTTGATTGGCTGGCGGCCACGGCTGCCTGCTGCTGCTCGCCATCGGGCGGATATTGCGCGAGGCCGGTGGGAATGATCCATGTGGATTTGTCTTCATTCACGCTGGCAAAGTGGAACGAAGGCAGGATATGCACGGCCTTGAGGCCGCTGGCGGCCAGGGAGCGAAGATGTTTCATGCCGTCGGAGTTCTGGTCGGTGAAGGCCTCATAGAGCCCGCGATGAGCCGGCGGAACCGTGGGGTCGTCCACGCTGAAGTCGCGCACGTGAAGCTCATAGAGGCTCAAGTCGCTGAGCGAGCGCAACGGAGGCGAGTTATTCTCGTCCCATCCCGCGGGCTTGGTTTCATCGGAGTCGAGGTCCGTGATTCTGCTCTTGGTTCCATTCAACGCGATGTCGACCGAATACGGATCGCTGGTGAGGTTGGTGTCCACCGCGGCGTCGGATGGCACCCAGACCTTCACGCTATAGAGATAGTACTTGTCTTTCCAGCCGGGATCGCCGTCCGCCACCCACACGCCGTTATGTTCGTGCATGGGCACAACGGCGGAGGGCGCGGTGTCGGTCTCGTGGTCAAAGATCTGCAGCGAGACGCTCTGCGCGGTGGGCGCCCACAGCTTGAGCTTCACGGCACAGTTTTCGTCGTCGGGCCAGTCGCGCCAGGCGGGATCCTCCGGGTGGCGGAAGACGACGCCGAGCTTGCCGGGATAGTAGTAAAGATCGTCGAGCACGCCCGCGTCCTGGATGCCGGTGGCATACACGAGCGAGCCGTTCGAGCCGACCGCGGAGAAGGCGAGCTGGCCCTCGAGAACGGTCTGCAAAGTCGAGACCTGCGTGTTGGCCGGGAGCTGAAGGACGGTGTAGCCGCTCAGTTGCGGGTAGCGCATCAACTCATCGGCGGTGAGGCTTCCGCCCGCCGTCAGCGGGATCGCGGTTCCCCCCGTGATTCCCGTGGGAGTGACCGACAGGCCGCCGGTGAGACTGGAACTGATGGCGTAGGTGTCGCCGCTTTGTGCGAACTGCGGCTGGATGGCGACGCGCTGGCGATCGAGCCAGTATGCCTGTTCGACGTTGAGCAGGCTATCGAGTATCTCGGTCGGAGTCGGCGTTGAAGTGTAGACCGTCGCGTTGCCTGAAATTGCCCAGGCCTGGGTGCTGGTGGCGATGTTCAAGTACATGTTCGGGCCAGGGTCTTTGACCCCGGAGGAGATGTTGTGAATGATGAATCCTATGTTTTGCGCGTTGGGGATCAGGCTGATGTCGAAGTAAGCGCCGTAGGAGTCAGAGCTGGTGACTCCCGTGAGTCCGTCGTTGTAGTCGCCGGTGTATTCCTCGGTGTCTTCCCATGCGTAGACGGTCCAGTTGGAGTAGTTTCCGTCGGGGCGATAGTAGTGAATGCGGGCGTATCCGGGCAGCAGAGCGGTGGGATTGGTCAGGCTGGGCTGAGTCTTGTAGAGCTTGCCGATTCCGGTGTAGCCCCAGTACTCGAAGCCTTCGGTGGAAGGATCGACAAACTCATTCGGCCCCGGGTCTTTCGCCCCGGTGGATGTGTTGTGAATGATCAGGCCGAGGTTCTGCGCATTCGAGGTGACTGCCACGTCGAAATACACGCCATACGCATCGGAGTTGGTGGGCGGCACGAGGCCGCTGTTATAGTCGCCGGCATACTCCGTTGTGTCATAGAAGGCATAGATCGTCCAGCCGCCGTAGTGATTGTCGGTGCGGTGGTAGTGAACGCGCACGTATCCTGGCAAGAGGGCGGTGGGATTGGTGAGGCTGGGCGCGGAAGTGTAGAGCTTGGCAATGCCGGAGTAGGCCCAGTACTCGAATCCCTGCGTGGCGGGATCGACAAACAGATTGTTGGGAGTGTCCTTCTGGTCGCCGCCGGACGCGGTTGGGTTGTGAATGATGATTCCAACCTCCTGCGCGCCGGTGGTTACTCCGACATCGAAATACACGCCATAGCTGTCAGTGCCCGCCGCCTGGACGGGACCGCCGCCATAGTTACCGGTGTTTTCCGTGGTGTTATCAAAGGCATAGACTGTCCAGCCGCTGTAGTTTCCGTCCGCCCGGAAATAGTGGATGCGTAGGTCTCCGGTTGGAATGGGCGGATCGGATTGTGCAAGGGCCTGGGTTGACGCGAGAACGACGAGCAGGAGCATGATGACGCGGGAGCCGGCTCCGCATGGAAGGCAAGGCTTTACCCTTCTGAATTTCATTGGGATTCTCCACGAGACTCAGCTGCATTGGTTTGATTGATGCGCGGTCGTTCGGCGCTCGCCTGGGGTCGCTTATCCGAGCGCGCGAAATAGTAATGCGGCTGAATATGCGGTGTCAAGAACCTTCCAGCTTCGCACGCCAAGCGGCTTGAAGACCGCTGCCGGCGGCAGAATCACGCCGCGGATCGCCGATGAACTGCGCGTCAAGCTGCCTTTTGGAGGGTACGGTTAAAAAGGGCGGCCCAGTGACCGAAATGCGGACGCCTGATCGCTTATACTGCTGCAGATTGCTTGCGGAGGCGACCTATGCCCATAGTTACTCCAAGCCCAGGGGACCAGCCGCTTTTGAACCTTGTGCAGGGACCGGCCCCGACGACCATCGCGGACGTGATGGCTCGCATGGAGGCCATCGACGCTCTCCTGCCGGCGAACGATGGCATCAAATGGTTCAACCGGCTCTATCTCATGGTGACGCAGCAGGTGGATTTCAAGCCGCCCGGCGGCGGGTGGCAAAGCCCGGCTTGGCTCACGCGGCTCGATGTGGTCTTCGCCGGAATGTATTTTGACGCGGTCGCCGGGCTGCTCGGCGGCAGTTCAGCGCCCTCGTCATGGAGCGCTTTGTTTGAGGCGCGGTATCGCACCGGGGTCGATCGCATCCAGTTTGCGCTGGCGGGAATGAATGCGCACATCAACCACGACCTCGCGCTGGCCCTGCTGAATACCGATGCGGAGTTGAACGTGGTCCCTGCTCCGAACTCGCCCGAGTTTGCCGACTACCAATCCGTCAATGGCCTGCTCAACACCGTGATGCCATCGGCATTGTCCATGCTTGCTGCCGATACACTGGGCGTGCTGGCCGAAGACACCGGAAAAATCGGCCGGTTGCTCGCCTTCTGGGACATCCGCAGCGCCCGCAACCTGGCATGGGACTTCGCCAACCATCTGCGCGGTCTGTCAGGAGTCACTCGCGAGGTCGCACTTAGTTCGCAGGACGCACTGACGGGTGCGCTGGGCCGCGCGATCCTGGCCTTCTAACAGATCGTTGAGCGGACCAAGGGAGTTGCGGAGCCGCGTGGATTGATTTGCTGCTGCTTGTGCGCTTTCCCTCGGAGACGAAAGCCCTCGATGTGTCTGCTCAACCAGCGTCGCGCCTCATGCCGCGCCTTTTCAAAGTCAGGGTTCCACCGTGCCACAAGAGCCGCGCCCATTCGCAACAGCGCCATGAAACTGCTCTTTACGCTGAACCGCTTTCGTTCTTCGCGCAAACGACCAGTGATCGCCCAGACAAAAGTTGACGATCGAGCAGAAGAGAATCGCGAGACTGTTTGAGATGAGCAGGGGTAGGTGCGCATCGTGGACCAGGATTCGCATGAGCGCAAGATTCCCCAGCATGGAGACCAGGCCATTCGAAAGATGAAACCGGACAAGTTGGGCGAGCAATGCGGAGTCGCTGCGACGGTCGCGCCATGTGTAGCGCAGATGCCATGCGAAGTTGTGCAACAGCGCCAGTTCGATGGCGGCAGACGTAGCAAAAAGGTAGTGGCCCGGCCAGAGCCTGCTGAAGAGGGCGAGCGCGGCAAGCTGAAGGGCCATGCCCATGGCGCCGACCAGGTTGAACTTGCACCAGCGGACCAGAGGGTTCACGGCAGCGGCTCCTGGCGGTAGAGTTCGGCCGTATGGCGCAGGGTGACAATGGCCGCCATAACGAACATGCTGATCGCCGCGATGATTCCTCCCAGGTCAAAGAGCAGGATTCTGTGACCGAACAGCGTGGAGTACGGAGTGCGCAACAGTTCCAGGTTGCCGATGATGAGCAGAATGCGGATCTCGGTGGGGCCGAAGATTCCTTGCGACATTTGAAAGCGAGTCAGAGTATAAGTGGCAAGGTAACTCTCGCTCGAAAGCAGCAGAAACGCTACCAGCATCGCGATCGCCGTCTGCCAGTGTAGAAATCCTGAGCAGCCGAGTCCGCTCATCAGCGCGACCGATCCGAAGATGTCCACCATGTGATCCACGTAGAAGCCGTAGCGCGGACGCTGCTGGCGGCGCACACGGGCCAGGGTTCCATCCATGCTGTCTCCGAGCCAGTTGAGCGCCAGGCAGAGAATCGCTGGAAGCAGGGCGTAGCGGTTGTAGCGCGATGCCGCATAACAGACGCCCGCTCCAACTTGCGCGGTGAAACCGAGCAGAGTCAGTTGGTCTGAGGTGAGCCAGCTCGGCGCGCGCTCGGCCATCCATTGCAGGGCGCGCTTTTCAATGGAGGCGGTGAGGGCCTGGTTGACGCGGCGCGCGGTTCGAAATGCGATTTCATTGTCGGTTGTCGCCGATTCCGCATTCATGTCTTCTCCTTTTTCAGTTGCCGGTTTGAGGCGGCGTCCGCAGCGCGTTGCACGTGGAGCGCAAGGTGAATTCGAGGGATTCGCGCGGGATGCTCTCGACAAAAGGCCCAACCACCCAGCCCAAGCCGCGTGGAATGGAACGCGTGAGCGAGATGGACTCAATCTGCATGTAAAGTCCGCCGTCTCGCTCCTCGTAGCTCCAGTAGGTATTCAGGCGCCAAAGGAAGCCGTGCTCCTCGCGGGAATCGAGAACGCGCTCGGCGCGCGTGCCGGGGGCGTCGATCTCGGATATCCGTGTGCTTTTGGAGATGCTGTACCCGTGCCGGGCATCGAGGCGTCCGAACGCGATGTCGTAGGTGGTATCCATCACCACCGCGATAACATGCTGCTGGCGCACCCGCATCACGACCTGAATGCGGTCATCCTGCTTGGTGAGGACTCTCGCCTGCAGCACCTGGGGAGAAAAGTGTTGCGGATAGGCATTGAAGTCCTTCATCAGCCGCTCAAAATCCGCGGCTTTGGCTCCTGGGGCAAAGGCAGTTCCGCGCCAGTGGTGGAGCAGCGCAACGGGCAAGGCCGCAACGGTGGATGGCGTGAGTTGCTCGACGATCAGCTCTCCCCGGCGCAGGCGGCTTTCGCTGTTGGACGCCGCGGCTGGGAAGGCGAGGAAGCCGCTTTGCGCCCCATGCTGCCGGGCGAGACGGGACTCAACCGTGCGCACAGAGGAGTTGAAGGCTGAAACCGCGGCGGGCGCGGGCTCTGCAATCACCAGTCCCGGAGTAGCCGCAAAGAGCCAGACGATAAGCAGGCCTGAGAGAGCGTCGGCGGCGGGTAATGTTCGAGAGTCGGTTGATCTGCGTTGCTTCATGAACAGCACCTTGCGCCGGCCCAGGGTTTGAAGGCAATGCACGGAGTGTCATCTGTTGTAGATTGAATGTCATCGTGCAAGTGATTGCAGCGATGGGACTTCACAAAAGTTGTACATTGCGCGGAAGTTTTGGAATGAAGGCGGAATCGGATACACTGGGCAGCAGACATGACCGAGACCCAGCCAGCCCGGCGCTATCGCTTCGGAGTCTTTGAAGCAGACGCCGTCACGGGAGAGCTTCGCAGGCAGGGGGTCCGGATCAAGCTGAACGCGCAGCCCTTCCAGGTGCTCTTCATGCTGCTGGAGCGGCCCGGCCAGTTGCTGACCCGGGAAGAAATCTGCAGCGAACTGTGGCCCGACGGCACATTTGTCGACTACGAGCACGGCGTGAACTCAGCGGTCAATCGGCTCCGCGAAGCGTTGGGAGACGCGGCCAGCAATCCGCGATTTGTTGAGACGCTGGCCCGCCGCGGTTATCGCTTCGTGGCTCCTGTTGAGCGGATCGGCCTGAGTGAAAGCCCGCCATCAACAGCGCCCGAGGCCTCGTCTCCGGCGGCAACGGAACCATCGCCAACCCCGGCGGAGTTGACGACAGTTTTGGCGGAGCCTGAGATCAAACCGCGCAGCCGGATTCTGGCCTCGCCGGAGGAGCTTCCCAAGGCCTCGCATTCCGTGGTGCAGACCCTGTTTGTTCTGTTGCAGATCATGTACATGGGTTTTTATGTTGGGGCCCTGGCAAATCTGGCGGAGATTGAAGACCTCTTCTCGCCGCTGCCGAAAGCGGCGCAGGCACTCGAGGTTTTGATCGTGACCGCCGCGATTCTGATTCCGGTGCGCGCCTTCGTGCTCTCCGCAACGCTCTTCCACGCACCCGGAGCGCGCGAAAAACTGCTCAGGATTTGGCCGTTCCTGCTGCCGCTCGATGAGCTATGGTCGCTCTCGCCCTTCCTGCTGCTGCACCACATCAGTCTTGGACTTGCACTGGCGTGCATGACGCTTCTGGTCTATTCGCCCTTTGCGCAGCGCTCGCTGGTTCTGATGGGCGCGGGCGGGGTGAAGCAGGAAGTCTCGGCTACTGTCGGAGGAACTTAGAATCAGGAGCAGCGCGCCCCGTCCTCTTTCCGACTTTCAGAACAAGTCCGCGACGGGTGGAAATGTCATCAACAGGCTCATGCCGAGCAGCGCGAGAGCCGCGGAGTTGATGCGTCCGATGGCGACCGTCCTGCCGCGCCATCGCCACTCCAGAATGGCCCAGGTAATGCCCCAGATAAGGACGGCCACGGTAGTTACGCCGGAGAGAGGACCTGTTGGCACATAGAAATCGAGGCTTCTCTTGATAAGTGCCGACTTATCCGCGGCGACGGCCAAGAGGGCCAGAGCAAAGGCTCCGAATCCAGCCGAAAGAACAGCGGCCGCGCCAGAGCCGTTTGGCATGGCGGGGGATTCGGGTGAAGCGGTTTCATCGGGCGCGTTCATTTTTCTCCTCCGATGCCCAGGGAAATCGTGTGTCCGCCTTGAACTGGCGCTTGCTTGTCGATCATCGCGCCAAGAAACCCGGCAACGCCCGCCGCAAGAAACGACACCACGGCAAAGCAAAGCACCGAAGAGCGAAGTTGGCGGTGATTCCTGAGATCGCCGCCATAGCGGATGAAGACGAATGCGGCCATGGTGATGGAGATCGGGGCAAGCCATGCGACGTGCTCCTTCCACTCCATGCCGAAAGAGTGCCAGCCGATGGTCGCCGGACTGGACATCAGCATGTGCTGAGGAAACATCGAGAGAGCGAAGGTCCCCGGCGGAGGGACTGCGCGATACCACGGGTAGATGACGTAAGTTCCGCTCAACACGGCGAGCCATGCGAGCGCAGCCATCGCGATCAGATACCATTTCAGGAACCGCTGATGGGACGGCATGAGATCGGAATGTGGGCAGGGGGCGGTGAAGCGGTAGAGTTCCAGGAGCAGACCGGAACCGGCCAGCAAGTAGAGTGCGCCGAAGCCCATGCCATGGATGAGTGTCCACAAACCGCGCGTCGTGATTTCCATGGATATTTCTCCCTATGCCGATACCCGCGAGGGCGCGCTCGAAGAAGCGCTTCACTCCGAGGCGTGCGCGATGGATGGCGAGGAGAGCATTGCATTTGCCGGGCTCCCCGCGCCCGCATCCTTGTCCTTTCCCCAGGTCTTGTAGAGGCCAAGATACCCGTAGTTTTCTGTCTGGCCTGCAACCGAGTGCCCGTAGGCAAAGAGCAACTGGAGGCCGGGCGATTTGAAGTGGTAATAGCCGCCCGCATCGATGAGCGTTGAAGACTGCGTCTGCGCGGTGGCAAACCCTTCGCGCGCATGTGAAAACACTTCCGCGGATAACTCCAGTTTCTTGCTCATTTCCCGCTTCACGAGGAATCCGCCATAGAGATAGTTACGATACTGGGTCTGCGGGACAACCGTGTATCCAAGGCCGCCGACGAGGCTCCAGGAGCCGAACTCCTTCTCTGCCCAAAGGGGCAACTTATACCACACGCGGCCTACGCCTAGCCCCTTGGTGTCATTCCCGGAGGAAATCTCGAACATGGTAAAACTGCCTATCTGCGGGCGGTGACTCGTCTGCTTGATAAAGCCATATTTCACGCCTAGTTCCATATCTTCCAGGCCGAATGCGCTGGGGCCCGTTCCAGCCGGAGCATAGGTCGGATTGTTGGATGGCATCACGGCCCCAAAGGGCAGGATCGCATGGAGCTGGATGTTGGGGATGGCTCCCCAGTTGAATTCGAATGCGGGGCCGGTCGGGTCGAGCTCTGCCGGGGTGCCATCCAGGGTGCCGAAGATATAGAACTCGTAGTGCCCAAGGTCCACGGGGGTCGGGTCGTCGGTCTGGAACGGGGGGCCGGCCTGGGCCCACAGCTTTGAGGCCATGAGCAGGAGGAGCAGAAGCAGCCTCAGCCTTGAAGACGCGATGTTCACCCTGACCGCCCCCGTTCCCTCAAGAAAGCCGCCGCCTTCCGCTGGCGCGGATGCGGAGTTTGAACAGCATATATCGAAATTCGAGTATTGACAATGCGGAAACCGGCCGCGGGCGATATATTCATCTTGTGTTGAATCAACAGCGGGAGCTCTTCTTCGGACTGATCCGGATTCACGTGCTGGCTCATGCTTCGCAGGAGCCCATCTTCGGACTGGGCATGATGGAGGAGCTGGTGCATCACGGTTACCGCATCGGGCCGGGAACTCTCTATCCGCTCTTGCATGGTCTGGAGCGCGGAGGGATGTTGAAGTCGGCGCTCAAGAATGCCGGGGGGCGCGAGAGGCGGGTTTACAAGATCACGGCCCTGGGCAAGAAGGCTCTGGATAGGGCCAGAGTGAAGGTTGACGAGCTGCACCGCGAACTCAATGAGGAACATCCGCGGAGGATCGCTCCGCTGAACGGCGGCTCGGCAGCGAGTTGAGAAACAAGGCGCTATAGTGGTGCCCCGGAAACGGTGATCGGCCCTGCCGTCTTCCTTGAGCGGCTTTGCACCGGGGAAGCACCGGAAAGCCGGCAAAGCGCCTCGATCATTGGGCAGCCATGTGCCGCGGTGAGGGCGCCGGCGCGTGTGGATACTGAGCCGGCAGGCGGATTTCAAGAGTAGATCGCGGCTAAGGCCATTGTTATCAACAGTCGATTTTCCCTTTAAATTGGCGATTTGCGCAAAATTGTAATCCTGTAGAATAGTGAGTGGGTGAATCCGATCAATTCTCTGACCACAATAAAGGAGTTCTCCGAGGCCGAGATGCCGCCGGGAGAACATTCCGCGTCGCCGACGGCGGATCTTCCTCTCTGCGATCGGCCAGAGGTGTCAACCCGTCCCAAGATACTGATCGTTGACGATGATGTTTCCCTGGGCAAATTCCTGAGCCGGGAGCTAAGGCGCAAGCAATTTGCGGTGGAGGTGCGCACCGATGGGGAGACAGCATTTCTCGACCTCAAGGAATCCGCATACGACCTCATGATTCTGGATCTTAATTTGCCGCGAATGGATGGAATGGCTGTGATGAAGCAGGTTCGTCTGAGCCAGCAGCGGCTTCCAATCCTGGTGCTGACGGCGAGGAATCGTACGCAGGATCTGGTGTCGGCGCTCGAGCAGGGGGCTGACGATTTTCTGATCAAGCCCTTCTCTTTCCTGGAATTGCTGGCGCGGGTCAAGGCGCTGTTGCGGCGAAATTCGGCTGCGGTGGTGAGTTCATCAAAGATTGGCAGCCTGACCATGAGCCGGGAAGAACACTCGGTCATGCGCGGCGAGCGGCGAATCGACCTCACATCGCGCGAATTCACCCTGCTCGAATACCTGATGAACAATGTGGGCAAGGCTGTTTCCCGCAAGACGCTGATGCAAGACGTGTGGAACATCCCGTTCGACTCCACTACGAACATCGTGGATGTTTACATGAAGTACCTGCGCGACAAAATCGATCTCGAGGGCGAGCCGAAATTGATCCGCACGGTGCGTGGCGTTGGGTACGTCTTAAGCAATGATTGACGGGAGTAAATCCGGGGAACCGGCGGCACCGGGTTCGGCCTTCGCGACGCTCTGCTCGAACATGTCGCAGGGGCTTCACGCCGCCGCGCAACCGCTCTCAATTCTCCGGGCCAGTTTGGGCGGGGGGCTTGCAGATCGATTGAACATAGAGGAACTCAGGGAACTTACGGCAAGCTCAGCGGTGGAGGTTGAGCGCGTCTGCAGGATTTTCAGCCTGCTGCAACATCTCTTAAGTGCCGAAAGCACCAAGCCTCTTTTGACCGCAACGCCAATTCTTCCTCTCCTTGCGGATGCAACCGAGGGAGTCATCCGCATGTTCGAGGAAGGCGGGATGTCGATCGGAACAGAGGTGGCCGAGGCTTGCCCGCTGGCCTTGATCAACGGCACGAAGACGCTTCAGGCGTTGTCGTGCATCCTGCTTGCCGCCTATGCGGTATCGCGGGCGGGGGACACCATAGAGCTGATATCCTCGTCTTCTCCCGATACTGTCCAAGTCATCGTCCGGAACCTTGACTCTGAAGTTGACGCCGTGGCGGCGGAAGTGCGGCTCAGCATGGCCTTGGCCGAGGCCAATATCCGGTGCCAGAGGGGCATCTTAACCTGGATCCCGAGACCATTCAGTGCACAAATCGAGTTTCAAACTGCACCATCGGCGCGTTGATGCGGGCACTGTTGTTCTTGGGGCATTTGAATGCTGAAAGATAACGCTGCAAACCCGGAAGGTAGATTCGTGAGTTCGCTCCCGCTCCCAAAGTTCCGTGTGGACGAAGCCAGCAAAATCAACGTGCTGCTTGTGAGCCCGAACAGCAGGCTGCGTGCTGAGCTGCGCGAGAAGATTCATCAGGGCCGTTGGAATCTGACCGAAGCCGGGAGCGGCGCAGAAGCGCTTGAATGCCTGCACGAGAGCGTCAGCGAGATTCTGCTGCTGGATCCCCTGCTGCCTGATCTTGAATCCATCGAATTCAGCGCCATGGTTCGGGAGCAATTCCCCAATGTCCAGATACTCTCGGTGAATTCGCATACCGGGCAGCTTGTTCTGGGCACTTCATCGCCCACACCGCTGTCGGCTCGACTGACGGAGATGCTCTATAGCGGCAGCAGCGATCCTTCGGATTCGATTTCCCCGGTGCAACTGCACCGCATGAGGGCAGGGAACGAGCGGCCGCCTGGGATCCGCGGCATGATCGGCGACTCGGAACCGATGCGGCGTGTTTATGAACTCACGCAGATGGTTGCCCGCCGGGATACGACTGTGCTGGTGACTGGGGAGAGCGGCACAGGCAAGGACCTGGTTGCGCAGGCGGTGCATCTGATAAGCCCGCGCCAGAAGCAGCCGCTTGTGGTGATCAACTGCGCCGCCATACCCGAGCCTCTGCTTGAGGCCGAACTGTTCGGTTATGTGAAGGGCTCATTCACGGGCGCCGTGCAATCGCGCATTGGCCGCATCCACGCGGCGCATGGAGGCACGCTGTTCCTTGACGAGATCGGCGATATGCCGCTTTCCCTGCAAAGCAAGATACTGCGCTTTCTTGAACAGGGCGAGGTGCAGAGGATTGGCGGCAACGACAATTTGAAGGTGGATGTACGCGTCGTGGCGGCGACCAACGCGGACCTGGAGACTCGCGTCAAGCAGAACCTGTTCCGCGAGGATTTATTTTACCGTCTCGCCATTTTTCCCATCAAGCTGCCGCCCCTGAGAGAGCGCCTTGGGGACATCGAGAAGCTCGCCGAGTCGTTTATGGCGAGATTCTGTCCAGGCGTAACGCTTAGCCAGGCGGCGGTCGCGGCTCTCATGCGGCACGAATGGCCGGGAAACGTTCGCGAACTGCGCAACGTGATTGAACGGGCCAGCATACTTGCCGGCTCTGAACGGGAGATCATGCCCCGTCACATCCTTATTTAGTTCCTGCCTTGAGCGCCCCGCCGCTTTTCTAGTCCGCAATCCCGGCACCTTGAGCGGTCCATTGCTCCCTCATTCCCCTCCCATATGCGGTTGGCCATGGTCGTGCATTGTGAATAGGCAGATGCTGCCTAGTTCTCATCTCGAACCAATAAATGTCTCCCCCTTGGGCCATGGGGGCGAGGGTCGCTTCTGCGAGCAAGTCGATGATCCGCAGACAGATATGAGCCGCTTTCGCAGGCAGGGCCCGGAGGGCGAATCGGACATTCCGGCCGGTAGCGCCGCGCTGCTGGCCAGCGAGTTCTCAGAATTCATCTCGGCCGCATCGAAACTGGAGAGTTCCTACCGGGCACTGCAGGACGAAGTGTCGGAGCTTGGCCGGGAGTTGTCGGATCGAAACGCGGCATTGAATACCAGCCTTCAGGAAAACCAGCGGATGCGGCTGGCTCTGGAGCAGATCGTGGATTCAATGCCTTGCGGCGTGCTGGTTGTGGATCGCGGCGGCGAGATCTCCATGATCAATCCGGAGAGCAAGCGGCTGCTGGGGGTCGATGGAGCTCATTTCGGAGACTGGTCAACGAAGACCCTGGCGCAAATCTCCGCGTGCAGCGGCGTGAACCTCGAAGCCTCCTATAAAGACGCATCGAGCAGCGAGAGCGGGCAGGAGTTTTGTGTACGCGCCCCATCGGCAAACCGTTGGATCGAAGTTCGAAATCGCCGTCTGTTTCATCAGTCTGGCCGCGGACCACGGCCCGACCAAGCCATTTTGATTCTGCGCGATATCACCGCCCAGAAGCGCGCCGAACAGGAGCGCGAGGCTGGGCGGAAGGCGATGGCGCTGGCCGAGTTGACGACCATTCTGGCCCATGAAATTAGAAACCCATTAGCGAGTCTGGAGCTGTTTGCCGAATTGATAGAACAGGATGGGGGCCGCGCCGGGGAGTGGATCGCCAACCTGCGGGCCGGAATCCGCTCGCTTTCCGGAACGGTGAATAACGTCCTCAGTTTTCATGGGTCCGGCTCATTGACTTTGGCTCCCATCGAAATGTCGGCACTGATTCGCAGCGCGATTGATTTCGCCCGGCCGATCGCGGATCAGGCGGCGGTCTCATTGGAATGGCTGTCGGGCGAGGCACGGGCCGTTGTCATGGGCAATGAATGCGCGCTCCAGCAGGTGGTTTTGAACCTGGTTTCGAATGCCATTCGTCATACTCCGGCGGGCGGCAGAGTGACGGTGTTGCTGAGGCCGGAGCGGAGTGGCGTAGCGGCAAGTGACCTGCACGACGCGGAAGGCGATCGGTTCATGGTGGAATTTGCCGACACCGGCTGCGGCATCCGGGCGGACCAGATTCAACACATTTTCGAGCCAGGCTTCAGCGGAAGCGGCGATACGACCGGACTGGGACTATCGGTTTGCGCGCAAATCATGAAGCAGCACGGCGGCCGGATCGCGGCTTCAAACCGCACACCATCCGGCGCATTATTCACGTTTCATATCCCTCGATTTCAAACGGAACTGGGCACAGCATGAACAGCACCTCTTCGAATTGCGAGAATTCCTCCGTATTGGTGGTTGATGACGAGCCCGGCATGCGCACGGCATTGCGAGCCAATTTCCTGCGCTACGGATGGCGCGTGGAGACGGCGAGCGGCGTTCGCGACGCGGCGCGGGCATTCGAGCTGACGAGCTTTGACCTGGTGGTCAGCGACATCCGCATGCGCGACGGCGACGGCTTTGAAGTGATGTGCTCGGTATTGAAGAACTCGCCCACCACCGCGGTGATTTTGCTGACTGCGTTTGGAAGCGTTCCGGAAGCAGTCGAGTCCATGCGGAACGGAGCGTTCGATTATCTCACCAAGCCGGTCTCGTTCGATCAACTGCAGGCAGCCGCTGCCCGGGTCATGCAAAAGATGAGAGAGATGAGCCCGCCTGTCAAGAATCCGATCGCACTTTGCGATACGGCAACCGCGAGCTCGGGAATCGTCGGCCGCTCCCCGCTGCTTTTGCAGGCGCTGCAACGCGCGCGCGCCGCCGCCAGCACGGACGCCGATGTATTGATCGAGGCTGAAAGCGGCACCGGCAAGGAACTGCTGGCCAAGTTCATTCACCAGGCGAGCGACCGAAGCCGCAAGCCCTTTATCGCGGTCAACTGCGCGGCGGTGCCTGAGCATCTGCTGGAGAGCGAATTGTTCGGCCATGCCAAGGGCGCCTTTACCGGCGCCAGTTCCGCCATGGCAGGCAAGTTCGAATTGGCGGACGGCGGCACGCTGCTGCTGGACGAAATTGGCGAAATGCCGCTCAGCCTGCAGCCCAAGCTGCTGCGGATTCTTCAAGAGCGCGAATTCGAGAGGCTCGGCGAGACGCGCTCCATCCACGTCAACATTCGCGTAATTGCCACGACCAATGCATCCCTGGCCACCATGGTGGAGCAAGGCCGCTTCCGCAGTGATCTCTACTATCGGCTCAACGTCATCCCGCTTTCAATCCCCGCGCTTCGCTACCGGTCGGAGGACATTCCGGCGCTGGCCGGTTACTTTGCGGAGAGATTTGCCGCCGAGACACAAGGCGCAATGCCAACGCTTGACCCGAGCTTCATGGAGAGGCTGCAGGCGCATGACTGGCCGGGCAATATCCGGGAGCTGTCGAATTTCATGCGCCGGGTACTGTCTTTGAACCGGGAGGCGATGATCGACGCGGCTTGCTTCGACAGGGAGTTTCAGCCCGTGAGAAGGGCGCCCGCGGCCGCATCCGCGATGCCGGCGGCTGGAACGCCCATTTCGGTGCTGGAGAGAATGCACCTGGAGAACACGCTCGAGCTGGCCCACGGGAACCGGACGCACGCCGCCGAGATGCTGGGCATAAGCCTGCGCACGATGCGGAACAAGATCAGGGAATACGGACTGCCCCCAAGGAGATATGCATGACCCCGGCCACGCCATTGATTTCGACGCTGGAGACCTTCCTGAGGCTGACCGAGAGTCGCGAAAAGGCGGTCTCGGCCAACATGGCCAACATCGACACGCCCGGCTATCAGACCAAGGACATCAACTTCGAAGACGAGATGAAGAGGGCCCTGAACGGAACCCTGAGTCAATCCGCGGACGGCTCGGGGGGCGCGGAATTCAATCCCGTCGCGCAGGAAGTCCCGGGGCTGATGGAGCGTCCGGACGGCAACAACGTGAGCCTCGATCGCGAGGGATTGCTGATGTCGGAAACTCAATTGCAATATCAGATCGGCATTCAGCTCATCAAGCACCAGTTTCACCAGATTCTTAGCGCTATCAGCGGGGGAAGTTAGATATGAATCTCTTTGACTCATTAGCGGTCAGCGGATCGGCATTGTCGGCCGAACGGCAGCGCTCCGAAATCATCGCCGCCAACATGGCCAATGCCGAAACCACGCACACTGAAGCCGGTGGGCCATTCAGGCGCCGTGAAGTCGTTTTCCAGTCGCCCGGCTCCTCGAATTTCAGCCTGGCCCTGGCCAACACGGGAAGTGCGAGCGGGCCGCCCGCCGGCAGCGTGCAAATCTCTGAAGTGATCGACGATCCAACGCCTCCCGTCATGCGTTACGAGCCGGGCCATCCGGATGCGAACAAGGACGGGTACGTGGCATACCCGGCCATCAATCCGGCGATGGAAATGGTGGACCTGATGAGTTCCGTGCGCGCCTACCAATTGAATGCGTCGGCAGTGGCGGCGGCCAAGCAGATGATCCAGCAAACCATCGACATTCTCAAGAGCTAGGTAAGGGAGTCATACCATGAGCAGCCCACTTTCAGGCCTCGGCGCAATTGGCAACATCGGCGAACTGCCCAAGCTGCCTCCGCTTCAGCCTGCCGCGACGGATGAAGGCTTCAGCGGCGTTTTGAAAAATGCGCTATCGCAAGTCAACCAGCTCAGCGGCGGCGCCGAACAGCAGATTGGCAACCTGCTGAAGGGCGGCGATGCAGACATCAGCTCGGTGATGATCGCGGTGGAAAAGGCGGATGTTGCCTTCCAGTTGATGATGCAGGTGAGGAACAAGATTGTCAGCGCCTACCAGGACATCGAGAAGATGCAGTTCTAGGAAATGCGCCCCTGATCGTGTTTGCACCAGAACGCCGATCTAGAAGCGCAATCTTCAATATGCGGATCAAGGAAAGCAGCGAAGTCAAGGACCTATGGCGGCCAAGAATCAAATCGCGGTAACGAAACAACCGGTAAGCGCAAGCCAGTTGATGGACCGTGTGAAGGTGTTCTGGAACGGTCTTCGCCGGCAGCAGCGGATCTACCTGGGCGTGGGTCTCGCCATCACTTTTGGGGTCCTGATTTTCCTTGTCAAGATGATTACGACTCCCGATTACAAGCCGCTGATGAAGGGGCTCGAAGCAGCCGACGCCCAGACGATTTCCGCACAACTGGCGGCGAAGAAGATTCCCTACCTGGTCAGCCCGGACGGCGCCTCGATCAGCGTGCCCGCGGACCAGGTGGATGCGGCGCGGCTTGAAGTGGCATCGCACGATACACCGCACAGCGGACGAATCGGCTTTGAAATCTTCGACAAAGTTTCATGGGGACAGACCGAGTTCGATGAAAAGGTGAATTATCAGCGCGCCCTGGAGGGCGAGCTTGAGCGAACCATTCAGACCATCAGCAATGTGAAAAGCGCGCGGGTCCACCTGGTGATGGCCACCGACTCGGTCTTCATCGACCGGGAGCGCGGCGCCAAGGCCTCGGTGACGCTGCGGCTGCGCGGCGGCAGCTTGTCGAGGGAGGAACTTTCATCCATCTCACGGCTGGTCGCCGGAGCAGTGGACGAGCTGAAGCCGACGGACGTCGTGATTATCGATGCCGATTCGAATCAGTCGCTGGGAGAGGGCGGCCCAGGCGCCGGGAATGACAGCGTTGAGCGGGAATTGACGCAACGGTTGATGTCGACGCTGTCGCCCGTCGTCGGCAGCGACCACATCCGCGCGACGGTCAACGTGGAATATGAAACCGGCAGCAGCGAAGAGAGCCAGGAGAAATACGATCCAGCCGTGAGCGCCTTGCTGACCATGCAGCACTCTGAACAAACGACCAGCCCGGGCGCGGCCGACGGCGGAGTGCCGGGGGCATCGAGCAACGTGCCGAGCGCCAAGGCCGGCACGCCCGCTGCCACAACGAAAGCGATGGGCCAGTCTTCAAGGACGGATAACAATACCTATGGCGTGAACAGAACAACCCGTCATGTCATTGAGCCGGCAGGGAGCATTCGCCGCCTCACGGCGGCAGTGCTGCTGGACGATGCGATCGAGCACAAGAAAGTCAATGGCAAGTGGATCGAGGTTCGCAACAAGAGGCAGCCTGACGAGTTGAAGCTCATCAGCGACCTGGCCGGAGCGGCCATCGGATTCAACAGCGCGCGCGGCGATGTGATCAGCGTTCAGAACCTCACATTCGACCGCGGCGCGCCGGCCGACATTGAACCCGCCACTCTCGCCGACCAGGCGCGCAAGGGCTTGACCGACTACGCCACGGCTGTGCGGTTCGCGGTCCTGCTGATTCTGTTTCTGCTGGTGTACCTGCTCACCATCCGGCCCATCCAAAAGCGGGCACTGGCGGCTCCGATCCAAAAGCCCGTCGCGCTTCCCGTTCAGGCGCCCGTCGATCTTGAACTCAGGCCGGCTCGTGAAACCCAGGCCGATCTCGCCGAACGTTCCGCGCTGATGAAAAAGCAGCTCACCGAATCTGTCAAGGCAGATCCGGAGAGAAGCGTCACCGCCGTGCGTGCCTGGCTCCGGGAGGAGGGCTCATGAGTTACTCGGATGGAGTCCAGCTCAGCGGCGCCCGCAAGGCCGCGATCATGCTGTCGGTTCTAAGCGAGGAGGCTGCCGCGACACTCATCCGCGATCTGAACGAGAATGAGATGCAACGGGTTGCCGAAGAAGTCGCGAATCTCGGAACGGTTCCAGTGGAAGTGTCTCTGCAGGTCATTGAAGAGTACCAGCGGATGGTCCAGGCGCAGGATTACCTCGTCCAGGGGGGGTATGAGCTTGCCCGGCGGCTGCTGACCAAGGCGTTTGGCGAGCCCGAGGCCGAAGGTATCCTGCAGCGGCTGACCAAGGCTCGGGAACTCAAGCCCTTGGAGTCATTACAGCGGTCCGACCCGCAGAAGCTCGCCAGGTTTCTGGAAGCCGAGCATCCGCAGACCATTGCTCTGGTTCTCGGCCAGCTTGGCGATCGCCAGGCGTCGGCTTTGCTCATGAACCTTCCCAATGACACCCGCGCTGAAGCGGTGAAGAGATTGGCCAACCTGCGACGATTTTCGCCGGAACTGGCGGAGAAGGTCTCCACGATGCTCAGCCAGAAACTGAAGACAGTTGGAGAGCAGGGCAAGAGAGCCTATTCAGGCTTCCAGAGCGTGGCCGATATCATGAACTGCATCGACACCACTGTGGCGCAGGAGATTCTGGAGAATATCGAAAACGAAGAGCCTACCCTGGCCATCAGCATTCGCGACCTGATGTTCACTTTTGCGGATCTTCTTCAGGTCGGCGAGTCGCACATCCGTGAACTGACGGGCGCGATTGACAAGAAGGTTCTGGCGATGGCCTTGAAGGGGACCGACGAAGGGTTGAAGAACCACTTTTTCAGAACCATGTCGTCCAGGGCCGTGGAAATGCTCAAGGAGGATGTGGAGCTACTGGGCCCTGTGCGAAGCAGGGACGTAGTCAAGGCGCAGACCGAGATTGTTGCCATTGCAAGGCAGCTTGAGACAGAGGGCAGGATTGTGCTGAAGGGCGAGGCCAATGAAGAGTTTCTCGTTTAGCGATCTAATCGATGACGGTTTCGGGCTTCCCGCAGCTTCTTTTCTTTACCGGGACATGTCTGCTCCAGTCCTCAGCGATGTGGATGAGCCGAAGCCAACTGAAAGCGCCGCAGAGCGGGAGAGTGAAATTGCGCCGCCTGGCCTCTCCTTGCAGGAAGTCGAAAATCTTGTCAACCGGGCTCGCATTGAATCCGCCGCCGAGACCGAAAGGAAACTGCGGGACGGATTTGAGGCGCGGTTCGCGAAAGAGGCGGCAAAGATTTGCCAGGCGCTGGAACTCTTCCGGGACGAGCGGAAGGGCTACTTTTCCAGAATAGAAGCCGAGGTGGTCAGTCTTTCCCTGGCCATCGCGGCAAAGATCCTGCATCGCGAGGCGCAGGTCGACCCGCAGTTGGTAGCCGCATTGGTCCGGATCGCTGTGGACAGGCTGCACGATGGCTCCGTTGTGTCTGTGCGCGTGGCGCCGCAGAAGGCAGAGAAATGGCGCGAATTCCTGGCCAACCCGCTGAACGGATCGACGATCACGATTGTCGAGGATGTTCATCTCGAACCTGAAGATTGCGTTCTGGAAACCGACCTGGGCTCGGCAAACTTCAGCATCGAGGCACAGTTGAAAGAAGTGGAACAAGGGTTCTTCGATCTGCTTGCGCAGAGGCCGCTGGTCAAGTGAGTCCGTCGCGTACGCTGGCTCCCTATTTCGACCAGCTTGAACGAGGGTCGACGCTGCGATGGCGCGGACGGGTGTTGCAGGTTGTGGGCAACCTGATTGAGTCCGAAGGGCCGTTTTGCTCCGTCGGAGAATCTTGCGAAATCACCAACGCGAGCGGCGAGAAGTATTCCGGCCAGGTGATTGGCTTTCGCGGATCGACGATGCTCTCGATGGCGGTTGAGAACCCGCAGGGAATCCGCTTTGGAGACCGAATCGTATCCTGGGGCACCCGCCCATCGATTCGCGTTGGAAACGACCTGCTGGGCCGAGTGATTGACGCCACGGGAACTCCAATCGATTCAATGGGCGAATATCGAGGAGAACGCGCAGTGCCGGTGGATGGGTCGGCGCCGCTTCCGCTTGACCGTGTACCGATTCGCGAAACGCTGGGCTGCGGCATCCGCGCCTTGGATGCCTTTGTGACCTGCGGGCGCGGCCAGCGCATCGGCATCTTTGGAGGCAGCGGTGTGGGAAAAAGCACCCTGCTGGGCATGATGGCGCGGGGAACAAGTGCCGATATGACCGTGCTGGCCCTGGTCGGCGAACGCGGTCGCGAAGTTGGAGAATTCCTCGAAGTGATCGGCGAAGCGGGTCGCAAGCGATGTGTGGTGGTGGTCTCCACCTCCGATCAATCGCCTCTTTTGCGGTTGCGCGCGGCGCTGTCGGCAACTGCCATCGCGGAATATTTTGCCGGGACAGGAAAGAACGTGCTGCTGGTCGTGGACTCGTTGACCCGCTTCGCGATGGCGCAACGCGAGATCGGCTTGTCAGCCGGTGAACCTCCTACCGCGAAGGGCTATACCCCTTCAGTCCTGAACATGCTCGCCCGGCTTGTGGAGCGGGCAGGATGCTTCAAGGGGGGCAGCATCACCGCCTTCTACACCGTGTTGATGGAAGGCGACGATCAACAGGACCCGGTCGCCGATATCGTTCGATCATTGCTCGATGGCCACGTGATCCTGGATCGCAACCTGGCAATGCGGAACCACTATCCGCCCATCTCGGTGCTGGAGAGCCTGAGCCGCCTGATGCCCAGCATAGCCTCCGCGGAGCACATGCAAAAAGCCAAGGATCTTCGCCTGTTGATGGCATCCTATAATCGATCCGAGGACTTGATTCGCATCGGAGCCTATCAAAAAGGCGCCGATCCAACGCTCGACCGGGCTGTTGAAGTACTCCCGCAACTCAACGCATTCCTGCACCAGCGCCCGGAGCAGATCGTCCCTTTTCCGGCTGCCATCAAATCCCTTCTTGAGGTTCCAAGCTAGATGTCTTTCGTGTTTTCGCTCGGTTCGGTGCTTCGTGTCAGGGGAATGCTCGAAGAGCAGGAGGAGCGCCTGCTGCAGAAGATCCTGTTTGAGATCACGCAGACGCTCGAAGCCATAACCCGCGCCGATGGCGAGATTGCTGGATCAAATGCTTCGCGCCGCGCGGATATCCACAAGCCGGTCATCGGACACGATGTTCACGCTTCCTACAGTCAAGTAGCGCATTTCAAGCAAACCAAGGCCGAACTCGAAACAAGAATCGAGAAGCTCCAGAAGTTGCGAGACCAGCAGCTCCTCGTCTACCAGGCCGCGCGGCGCAATCGCGAGATGCTCACGGATATGTGCGAAGAGAAGCGTACTGCATACAATACAGAGATGGCTCGAAGCGAACAGAAGGTCCTGGATGATAACTATATTGGCCGTCGCGGCCGCTTTTAGAGCGACTCCACACATCACGCGCCCTTTGGGCATCTGTTAAAGGCCGCTCTTCCCTGGCGGAGAACACGGCCTTAAGGCTGTGGGTCCGGGGATGCTGGAATCGTGGACTCGCTGTGAGCCGTGGCTCTTGAAGCAATCTTCGAGAATGGCGATTCGCTGAACTCGAAGCGCCTGCTGATTCTGGACGGCATCTTTCTGAAATGGGCCTTATCCGCGATCCGCTGCGATCGAGCAACACCCCAACGCGAACTTCCTGTCAACCCGGCAGTCTTTGCCCATCCGCGAACCGGCAGAACTTGCCCGCTTTGCCGGGAGAATCAATCCGATCTTGAACGTGCGTCCCGAGCTTCGTTGATTCCATGCGGCATATGGACATCGGCCGGCCTCCGCGGAGGGCATTCCGTTTGGTCCCGCGATTGCCATAGTATAGGCGTGAACGTAATCGCCAATTTCGAGATGCCCGCTTCGGTTCAAGTGCCAACTCGCGGCGTTACGGCATCGGAAGCCCCCGATCAATCTTCCCAGACATTCGGAGAATCGCTTCTTGAAGCTTCAAAAGCATCTCCGGCCGCCCCCATGGCAAGCACCAGCGGCACAACGCCAACAACTCAGCCGGAAGTCACTTCTGCCGATCGTCTAGGGCCTAACCCGGTCCTCGATAGTCGCGCATCTTTGCCGCAAGCCTCCACGGTCGATAGTCATGCATCTACGTCGCATGACTCCGTTCTCGATGGCCATGCATCCCCGTCGCATGCCTCCACTCTCGATAATCATTCGTCTTCGACGCACACCTCCACGCATCAGGCCGTGGCGCCAGAGCAAGTCTCGCCGGCGCCGCTCACTGATCCAACGCTCGCCTCAATCCAGGCGCCGATTACAGCGTCCATCCCAACTCAGGATACTTCCACCATTGCTACCTTGCAGTCGTCAGGCGACGTTAGAGCGCAGGTGGCAAGTGAGACCGTCAGTTCTTCCGAGGCTGCCGCCCAACCGGCGCAGATTCCTGCCCATCAACTTCAATCGAGCAGCAGTCCATTTCAAACCGTTTTGAAATCATACCTCCCTGATTCGCAAGGCATGAAGGCTGCCGCCTCGCCCCAGACACAGTCCGGACTCGACGAGTCCCAGCTTGTAGCAGGGGCAGCTTCGCAGACAGTCCAGAGCCCTGATCAGGGCGCTCAGCCCACTGAGACGCAAATCGGTCAGCCAGTCACGACCACGAAGCAAACCCAGGACATCGCTGCGGATGCGGTTTCGACCGCCTCTTCAATTCCAGCCGCCAACGCGCTTCAGGGTACTGCGCCGGTCACCGGCCAAATCGGACTGCAGAATGCGCTTCCGAAAGATAACGCTGACACGTCCTCGAACAATATCCCCAGCGTGCCTTCCAATGCAGTCCAAGGCGCGGCGTCGAATGCCGCTCCGATCCCCGAGCAAAGTTCTCTATCCCAGCAAACGCCTGACGTAAGGGGCGACGCCAGTTCGACCACTATCACGACGCAGGCGCCAGCGGCGGCTCAACCGGCAACGGAGAATGCGGCTCTGACCGGCGTGCAAGACTCGCTGCCGAAGGAGACGCCGGCGGCGTTCACGAACGCGGCTTCGGCTCCCGCTTCGATTCCAGCCGCGAACACGGACCAACGCCCGGCTACGAGCGCGATCCCGGCTGAAGTTCAAAACGTGAACCCAAAAGAGGTGTTGCAGGCAACCTCCGGCGCGACTTCCAGCTCATCGTCTCATGTCGCTTCCGACCCCATCGAGAACGCGCTCCCAGAGGCAGTCTCCGGCGCAGTCTCCAGTGCAAGTCAGAACCCAACTCCGCGTGGAACCGAAGGTATGGAGTTTCGGGCAGTCGTTGAGACGACTTCGAATCCTGTCGCAAGCACTTCTTCATCGCTGGTTTCGAGCGCCGCTCAGAGCGCTTTGGCACAGCCAGCAGTGAGTGCGCCAGCGAGTGCAGACCCAAACCAAGCCGGTGAATCGCCCAAGGAACTGTCCCCGAACGCAGTCCCGGAACAGCAGACGATTTCAGTTGCGAGCGGCAAGTCGATGCCAGACTCCGGAGCAGTTCAAGACACCGGAGCGCCGCAGGATTCGAGTGGACCATCGAGTTCCGTCCCAATCAACGCCCCTGGAGCGCTCGAAGATCCGGCCCCGAAGCTCGCAGGGCAAATGTCCTCACTTCCGATCGAGAATGTCGCTTCAAGAACCGCCCCAAACACAGTGATGAGCCCGGCAGAGCAGCCGGCAGCCAGCGCGTCAGCCAGCGCACCCTCGAGGCCCTCCACGATCGCCGCCACTGAGATTGCCGCCTCTGAGATCGCCGCCACTGAAACCAAGCCGCGGCCCGCTCCCGAGACAGACCCTCTGGCGCCCTCGGTACCGATCGTCGGCAACTCCACAAAAGCGGTCTCGACTACAGCACAGAGTTCTGCAACGGACGCAGGCCCGAAGGCCATTCCGGATTCGCTCCCCAAGGCAGATCTGAACGCAGCCTCAAAAGCGGGCGTCGACTCCTCTTCGAGTGCGGCTGCAGGCTCGGCGGTCAACTCCTCTTTGAGAGCGGCCCTGGACACAGCGGTCAACTCCTATACGAGAGCGGCCTCGAACTTGGCTGCTGACTCCAATTCGAGTGCGGCTGCAGACACAGCGGCCAACTCCCCTTTGAGAGCGGCCTTGAACACAGCCGTCAACTCCTATTCGAGAGCGGCCTCAGACGCGGCGGTCGCCCCGTCTTCAAGCGCTGCCCAGAGCACAGCCGCGGGTTCCTCTCCGAAGGCGGCTTCAGACGCGGCGGTCGATTCGTCTTCAAGCGCGGCTCCTAGCATAGCCGCGAATGAGGCGCAGAATTCAACCGTGAAAGCGGTTGTGGACGCCACCTCGATCCCGGCCCTGAAAGCAATCCAGGATGTGCTGCCCAGCGCGCCCTCTGACAAGGCGTCGAGCACGACCGCACAGCCCGTTGCCAATAAAAGCCCCGTTCAAGTTACGGCTGCATTTACAAAGGCCGTCGCAAGTCCGGCTTCGGATTCAATTCCCAACCCGGTTGCGGATGCGGGTCCGGCCCCTCGGTCGCACGTTGCTCCAGTTCCACAGGCCGTCGAAGCGGGCGCTGCCAAGAAGCCTGTCGCGGCGACATTGAGCCAGGCCTCGACCGCGCCGTCAACATCGCGTCAAGGTGCGCCGGATGATGGCGCGGCCGCATCCACTCTCGGCGTTCCCAGTTCGACCGCCGACCAGCTTCTGACCCTGGCCAAGTCAAGCGGTGGGCTCCTGGCATCGAGTTTGGGTGTTGGAGCAATCCAGAATCCGGCGCTCGGTTCCGGACCATCGGCCGCAGTTTCCTCCAATGGAAAGATCGGCGCAAAAGACGCTGCCACCGACCCAATGGGCTTGACGCAACATGCGCAGTCCGTACCGGACCAGTCTGCGAAGCAGTCCAACTCCCAGGATTCGGCGTCATCGGGCGATCAAGGCCAGGGCTCTTTCGCTTCACAGGTTCAAAGCGCCGCACCGCTTCAGGCAAGCCTGGGAAATCAATCGGTCGTTGCCGCGGCCCACACGCAGACCGGGGCCAATGCCTCACCGGCGCAGGTGACGCCCACGCTTGCCGGAGCGCCGGCGCTTGCGTCGAAGTTACCGAGCCACACTTCCGCCGCTCCAACCGCGCTCCCGCAGGCCGTGCCGGTCATCAATACGGCGAAGCTGGTCCAGAGCATGGGACAGTCTGAAATGCGGGTCGGCATGAGGTCGACCGAGTTCGGCAATATCTCCATCAGCACGTCGTCAACCCGGGACATGATCTCAGCGCAGATTTCGCTCGATCACGGCGAGTTGGCCAAGACACTGGCCGCAAGCCTGCCGGAGATGCAAGCCAGGCTGGGCAGCAATCAGGCGATGGATGTGCGCATCGACACCAACGGGACAGGAACAATGAATGGCGCGGGAACGTCGAGCGGCATGTCAAACGGCTCAGCTGACCAATCGCGGGGCGGCAGGCAGCAGCCTGGGGACTCGTCTTCAAGCCGCACAGGCTACGGCGTTCAGGAGCAGCAGTTTTCATCCGGCCGGGCGGCCGCCACAACGGGGGACGCAAGAATCAACGCCCGTCTCGACATCACAGTTTAGTTGCGATTCAAGAACCTTCACGAAATCGAGGAGAAACGGCTATGCACCATGTTTCAGCGAACTACACCGTACCAACGATTTTGAACTCGGTCATGCCGGCTGCCGGAAATGCGCAGGCAAAATCAGCCACGGCCAAGGCCAGCGCCACGCCCACATCCGGCACGACGACATCGACCACAAGCAGCACAAGCACGGACCTGGGCACCACATTTCTGAACCTCCTGGCACAGGAGCTGCAGAATCAGGACCCCACCAATCCGGTGGATTCGACGGCGATGGTAGGGCAGATGATTTCGCTGAACCAACTGGACCAGCTCATCAGCATCAATCAGGGCATCACCAGCGCCACATCCACTACGACGAAGGGCGTGTCGCAGCCAGCCGGAGGGACGGCCAGCAGCAACGCGCTGGGGACCACCAACGGCGGTCTCGCCAGCATGCTCTCACCCTCGTCGGCAGCCGCGGCGACGACCCAGTTGCCATTTGACCCCAATACGATGATGCCTCTCAGTTCGGTCAATTCCGGAGCGGTGGCTTCTTCTATCAACTCATCCCTTAACGCTGCAACCATGGGCATGTCCGGGACCAACAACAATGCGTCAGGAGGCAAGTAATGGGATCTTTCTCGACACCACTTTCCGGGCTCACGGCTGCTCAACAGCAGTTGCAAAACGTCTCGAATAACCTGGCCAATGTCAGTACCGATGGCTTCAAGGACCGAAACCTGACGTTCAGCGACGTATTCTCAGGGACCAGCGCCACGAACGGCGCCGGGGACCCAATGCAGACAGGCTCGGGCGTTTCGGTTTCCTCCACGGATTCCGATTTCACCGAGGGGACTTTGAATCCGACCAACATTTCCTCCAACATGGCTTTGTCGGGAAACGGATTCTTTGTCACGCAGAGCACCAGCGGCCTGCCGGATTACACCCGCGCGGGCGATTTTACCACCAACAAGCTCGGGCAGATCACCACGCCAAGCGGGGAACTTCTGCTGGGATATCCCGCGGTTGCCGGAGTCGTCAACACCTCGGGATCCCTGCAGCCGTTGCAGGTCGGCAGTGTGACCAGTCCGGCAGTTGCGAGCACCACGATACATATATCCGCCAATCTCGATGCCGGCGCTACGGTTGGCTCCGCCGACGGCACAGCCAGCAGTACGCTCCCGGTCTACGACTCGCTTGGCACCGCGCATACGGTGTCCGTTGACTACACGATGACGGCGGCGAATACCTGGAGCTACACAGTAACCGTGCCGTCGGCCGATATCGCCGGGGCCACCGGCACTACCACCACCGTCGCGTCGGGCACATTGAATTTCAACAGCGAGGGCGTGCTGACTTCGACCGAGCCAACTGCGGGCACCGCCCCGGTTGCGCCATCGGTCGGCATTTCGCTTGCCATCCCGGCAACTCCCGCGGTCCTCACCGATGGGGCCGCGCCAATGACCATCAATTGGACACTCGTGGATTCGGCAGGCAATCCCACGATTACCCAGACAGCAACGGCAAGCGCCACCAATACGACCGGTACGGATGGTTTTGCGAGCGGCACACTCACCAGCTATTCAGTCCAGCCGGACGGCACCATCGAAGGCACCTTCTCCAGCGGGAACAATCTTGCTTTGGGGCAAGTTGCAGTTGCCACCTTCGCCAATACGCAAGGGCTCTCCAATACAGGCAACAATAATTACCAACCGACTGCCGGCTCCGGCAGCGCGGTGATCGGACTGGCCGGGACCGGTGGGCGGGGCACCATCGTCGGGGGAAACGTTGAGCAATCGAATGTGAACATCGCCACGGAGTTTGCGCGGCTGATCGTGGCCCAGCAGGCCTACTCGGCAAATGCCAAGTCGATTACCACGTTCAACCAGGTATCTCAGGCCACACTGGCAATGATTCAGTAGACGAAATGCTGCTCGCGATTTCTTAGCATCGCATTAAAGCCCAGCCGTTCCGCGCTGTTCGAGGGCGGCTGGGCCTGATTCTTGTGAACCCTCCTCATATCTGCCTCACGAATTCATGACGGCTCAAGATCGGCGCTTGCCTCCAGGAGACTGACGGCAGGCATCATAATGCTGCTTTCTCCTTATTGCTCCTCTACTTAGCCCTCGCATCCTTCGCTCTTCCGGCGCCATCCAGGCTGCTCGTCCAGAAACGGTCTCCGGATTGCTTTCCCTCTTATTGAGAATCCGATGCGGGTGGTCCGCGGCGGACAGCTCATTTGTATTCTCGCTATCGCAGGCGGTCTAGCGCCGCGATGGGGCGACAGAGGCCGGGCGGCCAGGGAAGAGATGCATATGAACACTGCAATAAGCACTGCCATGCCGATGCTGGAGCCGAAGCCGGCCAATGGCCCCCAGCTCATCGATGAGCATCAAGAGCGGGACCCGCTCGACATCATACCTTGGCTTCCGTGCACTCTCGCGCTGGATATCCCGGTGGCCAGATTCACGGTTGGCGATCTGCTCACCTTGATCAAAGGCTCGATCGTCGAAACCTCTTATCACCAAAGCAGCGACTTGCCTTTGCGGGTCAATGGCCAGCTAGTCGGGTGGACGGAATTTGAAGTCGTCGGTGAGCGTCTAGCCGTACGGCTTACGGACCTATCATGAAAACCAGGAAGTCGAATGCCTCAATCTACGGGCTGAGTCTTGCGCCCACGCCGAAGAACTCTTCCCCTGGCGCCTCCGCGAGATCGGTTCAAAACAATCCCGGGCTGCTTTCCAAGTTGTGGAGATGGCTTCACGCAGGGCAAACATCCCGATCCAACACCAAGAAGTTGCATGTGACCTCGACCGTCTCTCTCGGTGAAAAGAGATTTGTAGCCGTGCTCGAATTCGACGGGTTGCAATATCTTGTGGGAGGCGGGGCCACCAGCGTTGCCCTGCTGGCGCAACTGAATCCGGCCGAGACATTCAGTGCGACGATCAAGCAAACAATCGCAGCCCAGAAAAAACAGCCCGCAAGGGTGGCGGCGAAGAAGACGCCAAAGCCGGCGGCCAAGGAAATCGAGAAATCGGCGTGAAGAAATCCTGGAACAACATGGCGATACTGTGCCTGATGCTGTTCCTCGGTGCAGCCACGGCAAACGCCTCGACCTTTGCAAGTCTGACAACTGCGTACGGTGGGCACATGCCGGAATTGTTGCAATCCACGCCTGCCCTCCTGGCGGAAGTGCCCATCGATCCGGGCGCCGCGCCACAGGACCCGAACGAGTTGCGGATTTCAGGGCTAGGCGGCGGTTCGGCGCAATGGACGATCGTCATCCTTTTGACCTTCCTTACGCTGATCCCTTCCATTCTCATTTGCATGACGCCGTTCGCACGATTGTTGATCGTCTTTCATTTTCTCCGACAGGCGCTTGGCCTTCAGACGACGCCATCCAATCAGACGCTTGTGGGCTTATCGGTCATCATGACCTTTTTTCTCATGCAACCCGTGGGCCTCGCCATTTATCAGAATTCGGTGGTTCCGCTGCAAGAAGGCAAGATTACCGCGCTCGTTGCGCTGACACGCGGAGCAGCGCCCATGCGCCAGTTCATGTCGCACTATGTCCGTGAAAAGGATGTTGCCCTTTTTCTCGATATCGCCAAGGAGCCTCGCCCCGCTACCGTCAACGATCTCTCGTTCCGCGTTCTTCTGCCGGCGTACATTCTGTCGGAGCTGAAGGCCGGATTTCAGATCGGCGCGGTTCTCTTTCTCCCGTTTCTCGTGGTCGACATGGTGGTTGCGTCGATCACCACTTCGGTGGGCATGATGCAACTGCCGCCGGTCGTCATTTCAACACCGCTTAAGCTGTTGCTGTTTCTCATGGTTGACGGCTGGCACCTTCTTATCGGCGCCTTGATGAGGAGTTTCAACTAATGGACGTCGATCAAGTTGTACTCCTGGGACGTCTGATGCTGCAGGAGGTCGTGATCCTGATTGCGCCCGTCCTGATTGCGGCTGTCGCCGTCAGCCTGGTGGTCAACGTTGTTCAGGTCCTGACCTCCCTGCAAGATCAAACTCTGTCGCATGTGCCGCGCCTGCTGGTGACCGGCGCAACGTTATTCATGATGATGCCGTGGATGTGGCGGCACCTGGCGCATTACACCATCAACCTCCTGACCGACTTTCACAAGGTGCTGCAGTAGTGAACATATCCCTGGTCCAGGTTTTCGGAGCGCTGCTGACGATTGGCGTCAGGCTCACCGGCATCATGCTGTTTGCGCCCTTCTTTGGCAGCGTCACAATTCCAGCGCGCGTGAAGGCCGTGCTGGTGCTGGCGTTGACCGCGCTCCTGTATCCGATGACCGCCAGCAAGATACCGCAAATGACCGTCAGCCAATGGCCCATGATGGTCTTCAGCGAGTTGCTGATCGGAGTCGCACTTGGGGTGGCCACAAATGTGGTCTTCGACGGCGTGCAAATGGCCGGACAGGTCCTGAGCGTTCAGATGGGCTACTCGCTGGTCAACATTCTCGATCCGCAGACACAGGTTGAATCCACGGTGGTGGCCACCTTTCACCAGACCATCGCCATGCTGATCTTTCTCCGCCTGAACGTCCACTTCTGGATTCTGCGCGCACTGGCGCGCAGCTTCGACTATCTTCCCCCCGCCTCGGGCCACTTCGGGGGAGCCTTTACTTCTTCAGCGCTGCACATCGGCGCGGACGTGTTCTCCATCGGCGTCCAGATTGCCGCGCCGGTTCTCTCGGCGACACTTTTGGCCGACATCGCGCTCGGCCTCCTCGGCAAGGCATCTCCCCAACTGCCGCTGATGCTGCTGGGGCCGGCGGTCAAGAGCATCCTCGGACTCCTGATTCTCATGTCAGCGATCAAGTACTGGCCGAACATGTTTGAGAACCTGTTTCTCAGATCGATGGGCCAGGCCGACCACCTTCTCCACCTGGCTCAATAGCGAATCGCACGGTAGGAACGCATGGCAGACGGTAACAAGACAGAAGAAGCAACGCCCAAGCGGCGGACCAAGGCGCGGGAGCAGGGCCAGGTGGCCCGCTCGCGCGAACTGCCCGGCGTGTTTGCTCTTGCTGCCGTGGCCGGGGTCGTCGCGCTGATGGCGCCCTCTTCGGTCACTCACTGGACGACGTTCTATCGAAACACACTCTATGCGGCCTCCGGCGACATCGAATGCAATGGGCCGCTACTGTTCTGGTCCGGCGTTGAAGTGATGCGGTGGATCGTTCCCATCCTCATGGCTGGGGCGGCGGTATCGTTGCTGGTGGGATTGGCGCAGGGCGGGGTCAACTTTGCGCCCGAGGCGCTGGCTTTGAAGTTCGACCGGTTCAATCCCGCCAGCAAGCTGGGACAAATATTCTCTCCCGTCGGCCTCAGCAATCTGTTGAAGTCGCTGCTGCCCTTTGGAGCCATCCTGTGGATTTCGCTGATCAGCGTGCGTACGCATTGGGAGACGATGACCCATGCTTCCAGCCTTGGCTTGCGGCCGTTTGCCAGCTTCGTCGGATCCATGACGCTGGAGTTGACGTGGAAATCCGGGCTGATCCTGCTGGCCTGGTCCGTTGTCGACTATGTGCTGACCCTGCGCAAGATGGAGAGCGACATGAAGATGACCAAGCAGGAGGTGCGGCAGGAGTCGAAGGAGACCGACGGCAATCCTGTCATCAAGTCGCGAATTCGGCAATTGCAGAGGGCGATGCGCAAGAAACAGTCTTTGAAGGCTGCCGCGACCGCCACTGTGATTGTGACCAACCCAACCCACTATGCGGTAGCGCTTCGCTATGAAACCGACATGCCCGCGCCCGTGGTTGTCGCCAAGGGGCGGAACCTGCTGGCGGAGAAGATCAAGCAACTGGCGCGCGACAACGGAATCATGCTGGTGGAGAACAAGCCCCTGGCGCAGGCCCTCTACAAGAGCGTGGAGGTCGGAGACTCGATCCCCGCCAAGCTATATCAGGCGGTAGCCGAGATTCTCGCCCTGGTCTTCCGGGCCCAGGCAGAAGTGCGGCGAAGTGAAGCGGACAGGCGCTCAAGGAATGCTTCCGGCCAAAAGACACAGGACCCTTCGACACAGAAGAAAGAGCCCAAGCCATGATGGAGCGCATTACAGCAGTCCTCAAGAAGTCAGGCGAGTGGATCGCGCCCATCGCCGCGGTTTCCATGGTCTTTGTGATGCTCGTGCCTTTGCCGAGCTTCATTCTCGATTTGCTGCTGACCATCAGTATCACCGCATCCATGCTGGTTTTGCTTACCGCGATCCAGATTCTGCGCCCGGTGCAATTCTCGGTCTTTCCGAGCCTCCTTTTGCTCCTCACGCTGCTGCGGCTGTCGCTGGATCTGGCCAGCACCCGCCGCATTCTGCTGCACGGCAATGAAGGCACCTCGGCCGCCGGCAAGGTCATCGAGGCCTTCGGGCAATTTGTTGTCGGCGGCAATTACATCGTCGGCTTCGTCCTCTTCCTGGCGTTGATCGCCATTCAGTTTCTTGTCATCAGCCATGGCGCGGTGCGCACCGCCGAGGTCACGGCCCGCTTTACCCTCGATGCCATGCCAGGCAAGCAGATGGCGATCGACGCCGATTTGAACGCCGGCATCATCAACGAGCAGCAAGCCCGCGCCCGCCGCGAACGAGTGGCGCGCGAGGCGGAGTTTTGCGGCGCCATGGATGGCGCGGCCCGCTTCAGCCAGCGCGACTCGCTGGCCACGATTCTGATCATGGCAATCAACATCATCGCCGGATTCCTGATCGGAGTATTCCAGCAGGGCGTTCCTTTCCAGGATGCCCTCAAGACTTATACGATCCTCACCGTGGGCGACGGCCTGGTGACCATTCTTCCTTCGTTGCTTGTCTCCGTTGCCGGCGGCATTGTTGTCACCCGGGCGGCTTCGAAAGAGTCCCTGGGCGTGAATGTCGGCAAGCAGCTCTTCAACAGCCCGCGCCTGCTGTGGATCGCCGGCGGAGCGCTTACCGCCTTGGGCCTGATTCCAGGACTGCCCAAGATCTCATTCTTCAGCCTGGCCGCCATCCTCATGTTTGCGGCGTGGAAGATGAAGCCGCAAGTTCTGAAAGATGAACTCGACGAGCTGGACCTGGCTGTCAAGGCGGCGTTGCCGGGCGGAGCCGCCGCCCCCGCGGCCGATCCGATGGATGCCGTTCTCAAGCTCGATGAGCTGATGCTCGAAGTAGGAGTGGGCCTTGTTCCCCTGGTCGACGTCCAGAAGGGAGGGCAACTCTTGTCCCGCGTCAAGTCCATGCGAAAGAACCTGGCCCAGCAGCTTGGCTTCCTGGTCCCTTCGATCCACATCACGGACAACCTGTCCCTCAAGGAGCGGGAGTATGTGATTTACCTGCGCGGCGCCGAGATTGCGCGGTGGGAGTTGCGCAAGGACTGCCTGCTCGCGATCAGCTCGAATGCCAACGCGCCCGCTTTGCCAGGCCAGGATACGCGGGAGCCGGCCTTCGATGTGCCGGCCAAATGGATCACTCCCCAGACCCAGGGACAGGCAATTGCGGCTGGGTACGCCGTGGTGGACTCGACTTCAGTGCTCGCCGCCCACCTGGCGGAGGTGATCAAGCAGAATGCTCATGAACTCCTGTCGCGGCACGAAACCAAGAGACTGATCGACCGTCTGAATGAGTCTCACCCAAAGCTCACCGACGAACTGATGCCCAAGCTCATGAGCCTGGGGGAAGTTCAAAAGGTGCTGCAACAATTGCTGCGCGAGCAGGTGTCGATTCGCGACCTGGGAACAATTCTCGAGACCCTGGTCGATACCGCTTCGTTCAACAAAAACCCGATCGCCCTGGTCGAGGCGGTCCGCCACAAGCTGGGACGGACGTTGATTCGTCCCTTGCTGAACGATGAAGGTGAATTGAAAGTGGTCACTTTGGACTCCGCGATCGAGGATGAATGCCTGCGCGGGTCGAACCTGCAGCTCACCCAGACATCCTCCACGCCTCAACATGCGACTTTGGCGCGTCGCGTGCTTGATGGATTGCGTGCGAACTTCGGGAAGGATATCGGCGCGGCGCCGCCCGTGCTGTTATGTTCTTCTCCGGGCCGCTACTATCTTCGTCGTCTGCTGGAGCCATTTATCCCCCGAATCGTCGTTATTTCTCCGGGGGAAATTCCAGCCATGACGCCGGTGCAGTCCGTTGGCGTCCTCCATTGAGCCCCTCAAGGCGGTGGCCTGTGATGGGGGGGCCAGAACGTTCGGGGCGATCCCCAGAGTGCCGAAAGATGTGGATGAATTGATCAAGTGCGAAACAAAGGGAGCGATCCAATGACGAAAGCGGAATTAGCGTACCGTGCGAGTAGCGATGGGATGGATGAACGCAATGAGCTCGTGATGCGCGAGTTGCCGCAGGTTTACTATGTGGCGGCGAGAATCCGTGAACGGCTGCCCAGCCATGTTGACATGGAAGATCTTGTCCAGGCGGGCGTGATCGGTTTGATGGATGCCTGCCGCAATTACGACAGCTCAAAGGATGCGCAATTTTCCACTTTTGCGAAATTCAGAATCCGCGGGGCAATTCTTGACAGCCTGCGGGAGTTGGACTGGGGCTCCCGCACATTGCGAAGAAAAGGCCGCGAGATCGCCTCGTCGGTGGTCAAGCTCGGATCGTTGCTGGGCAGGCAGCCGGCCGAGGAGGAGATCGCCGCCGATATGCGGATGCGCCTCGACGAACTGCAAAACACCATGACGCAACTGGATGGACTCTACCTGGTCGGGCAGCGCGCCAACCCTTCCAACGATCATGCGGAGCCCTACGATTTGGTTGAATCCGCGCCGAGCACCGGAGAGGACAACCCCTTTGATCTTTGCCTGGCGGGGGAGAGGAAGGCGCAGCTTGCCGAGGCGGTCTCTCAGATGTCAGAGAGGGAGCAACTGATTCTCTCGCTCTATTACAAGGAAGAACTCACGATGAAGGAAATATCGCAGGTCGTGGGCATCGCGGTGTCGAGGGTCTCGCAGATTCACGCCGCGGCAATGGTGCGGCTGCGCGCCTCGCTGAGCCATCTTCGTGAGGCGGCCTCAGGGCCGGCGCGCCGTCCGCCTGAAGTTCGCAAGAATTCGGATTGGCAGCAGGCCGCGGGGCAGCAATGACCGCGCCTTTAAGCAACTCTGAAACGGCGAAGGCGGCCAAGGGCGGCGTTGCGGCGCCCAAGGCTCGCAATATTCACTCCTGCAACTTTCGCTATGCGGGCCGGCTTTCGAATGAGAATGCCCGGCTTTTGAATTCCCTGCATGAGAGATTTGCCCTGAATGCAACCACGTCGCTGGAACTTTATCTCGGCACCAGCCTGCAATTGAAGCTGCTTTCGCTGGAACAGATGGCGATCGCCGATTACATCGCGGGCCTGGCGCAAAACAGCTACCTGCTGCCCTGCGCGCTGAATGTGATGGAGAGCAATTTCCTCATGGAGATGGATATTGCGCTGGTCTTCCCCATGATCGACCTTCTGCTCGGCGGGGCGGGCACGGCATCGGAAGATGTACGGGAGCTTACCGAGATCGATGAGGAGATTATGAAAAGCGTCACCGCCCTCATCGTAAAGCAGTTAGAGGCATCGTGGCGAGACCTGAACCTATCGCTCACGCCGGCCCGCTGCGTGAAGCCGGGGATGATTCAGCAGATCTTCCTGGCCAACGAAAAGCTTGTGCTCTTGATGTTCGAAATGACTCTTGGGGCTACAACCGGACCCTTCAATATCGTGCTGCCGACATCCTTTGTGGGATTCCTGTTGAGGAATTTGAAAGCGGCGCAGTCGAAAAAGATTTCGAGTCTTCGTCTGGCCAGGAGGCCAAGTCTTCGCGAGCGGATTCTCGACTGTGACTTTACGGTGGCCGCGGATATCACGCAGATGCGAGTGCTCGTCAAGGACCTGATCGAACCCAAGCTCGGAATGATCCTGAAGATGAAAGCGCCGGTGAGAAACCCCGGGCGCCTTACCGTAGAAGACGTCGAGATCTTCGAAGCAACCCCGGTCCGCAACGGCACGCGGAAGGCCGCGCAACTTTTGTCCCGTTCGCAGGAACCGGCAGCAACCAAGGAGTAGCATGACGACGGACCAAAAAGTCGGCAAGATCCACGAGGACTATTCGAACGCGCTCTTCCAGGCTTTGGCAAGGACCCTGACCAAAGCGAGCGGATCGCCGTGGCAGGTGGAACCAGAACCGGAAGCAACGCCTTTCCCAGACGGATCTGAGACGGCTCTCGTGAATTGCGTTCTGGACGGGAGCTTGCGTGGTGAGCTTCTGCTGGAGGTCCGTCGCGACCAGGCCCAGATGCTGGCATCGGCATTTCTTGGTCAGAGTGTCGCCGCACCGGGGGCAGAGCTGGACTCGGCTTTTCTGAAGCTCGTCAACGCATGCATCAAGGAGTTTTGCTCCGCGCTGGAGCAGGAATATGGCGTGTTCAAGGTTCAGGCCTCTACCGCTTCCGAGAGGCAGCCCGACAGGGTAACGGTGTTCCAGGCAACGGCCACCGGCGGCGAAAATCCCATATCGATCTCGCTGCGTCTCGATGAAGCGCTGATTGAGTCGCTGCGACGGCATTCCCAGTTGGGGCGCGCGGAAAGCGACTCCGCCAATTCGAGGAGATCCGCCGAGGGAGGCGCGGCGCCTGAGCAGGTCAACCTGAATCTGGTGATGGATGTTGAACTCAATGTCACACTGCGGTTCGGGCGGCGCCAGCTAACCCTGCGGGAAGTGCTCGAACTGACCACCGGATCGGTCGTTGAACTCGATCGGGAGGTGGAGGAACCAGTCGAACTCCTCCTCGACGGAGTGGTGATCGCAAGGGGAGAAGCGGTTGTGGTGGATGGAAACTACGGTCTTCGTGTCACAGAGGTGCTGCAACCCGTCACCGCCTCCGTCCTCCAATAATCGTCCCCATCGAGGACCTGGCAGGCAAGGCACTGAATCGGGAACGAGGAAATACATGAACCTTATGAATTCACTTGGGGCGCCGGCCTGGGTTGCCGGGCTTAAGCTCATCCACTCCAAATGCGAGTTCTGCCATCGATCGATGGCATTGCGGAACATCTCGGCTCACAAGGCTGGAATCAGGATGCGTGACTGCTGGTACTGCAGTTCGCAATGCTTCACCTCGGCTGCCCAGCAGGAAATCTCGGGGCTGCTGCCGGCAAGGTTGGAGAATGGGAGCCAGGTGGAACGAATGCCGCTGGGGCTCAGCCTGATGAGCCGGGGCCTGTTGACCAAGTCGCAATTCAAGGAAGTGACCGAAAGGCAAAAAGAAGCTGGAGGCGACATCGGCGAACTTCTGGTGCGTTTTGGATCGGTCAGCGAGAAGCAGGTGACCGAGGTTCGCGCCACGCAGTGGAATTGCCCGGTTTTTGCGGTGCCAAAGCACGTGGTGCGGACTGGAATTCACATTCCGTCCACTCTTCTGCGGCTGTATTCCGCCATCCCGCTCCACTACGTGCCCGCAACCAAGCTGCTGCTGGTGGGTTTCGTCAGCGGCATCGAATATGCCCTGCTTTTTGCCATTGAACAATTGACAGGATGCAAGACACAGGCCTGCTTTGTGACGCCGAGCGACTTTGAGGGCCAAATGCATCAGATTGAACAGGAGCGGCTTGACGATTCTTCTTCAAGCGAAGTGACGATCGACACCGCCCAGACCGCGACGGAAATGGCCTCGACCCTGTGCCAATTCAGCATCGATCTCGAGGCGGAAGAAGCCATCATTGAAAGGTGCAAGGAATTCGTATGGGCGCGACTGAATTGCGGCCCTAAAACCTTCGATCTCCTTTTCAAGGCTGTATGAATCACACCAGCAATCAAGAATTAATATAAAGTCGGCCCTCCTTCACTCGAAAGTAACTGAAAATGTCTGGACAGATCGCCTGACTGTGCCGATAAGGGTGCAGCAGGTGAGAAACAGTGCTCAATCGGGCGTTTGAACCGGTAATCGATGCTGGATGGGGTCCATCATCCGGATGGCAGTGTGTCCCGTCCCCGCGGCAGAACAGGCTGGCGCAAATGCCGACTGACTCGCTGGACGGTGTGCCGGCGATGTCGGCGACCGTTCTTGGTCTTGAGATGCTTTTGTATGAGCCATATATCGATTTAAAAATGGCCTCCGAACTGATTTTGAGCGATGTCGGGGCGACCATCCAGATTCTGCGGCTGGTCGACAGGGAGTATGAGGACTCCGCTGACCGCCCGAATCGGATGGGGGACTGCCTGGCAAGTCTGGAAGTCGACACCTGGTTCGGTGCGATCTCGGTTCGCACCTTCGTTTGTGACCAGGAACATGCGGCAACCACCGCGGTGTGGAAGCATTGCCGCTTGATCGCTCAATATGCGCAACTTGTTGCCGAGTCGATCGACTGCATCTGCCCCGAAGACGCGTACCTGGTGGGCCTTCTGCATGAGGTCGGTTCGAATTCACGGCTTCCAGGCTTGCCCCATGGCGGCCCAGGCGCCAAGAGCGAATTCGCCTTGCTGGGAAGCGAAGGAATACTCCCGCATTTTGTGGCCTCGGCCATACGCAGCGTGAACGACCTGAGTGTTGCATCTGTTTGGAGATTCATCCTTGCCTCGGCGCACGAACTGGCCGGGGTCCGGACGGATTTCCGCGGATCTCCGCGGCACGACTTGAGTTCCCTGAGCCTGAATCTATACTGATCGAACCAAGTGGTTGATTAAATATCCTGAGCGCCATCGCAGGTGAGACGTTCGTCTCACCCGATTCTCATTGACTCCTCATCCCGCCGCGTCCGGGGCTCACTTCCGCCTCCCATCCCTTCCTAAGTACAGCGAAATCCGGAACAAACCATGGCTTCCTGAGTTGGCCCCTGGCGTGCATGTTACATGTCCGAGGCAACACCATGAGCAGTGGATATTACGCAGCCTGCACCGGGCTGATGGCACGCACCCAATCGCTCGAGACGATTGCCAACAACCTTGCGAATGTGAGCACCGCGGGCTTCCGCGGGAGCCACAACGTATTCAGTTCCGTTCTGGCCACAACAGGCGACTCGTCGCTGTCCGTATTGAACCAGGACGCGAATGACTATGGCGTCTTGAGCAGCACGCAACTGGATACCTCGCAAGGCGCGCTGGTGCCGACCGGAAACGCGCTCGACTTCGCCATGGAGGGCCCAGGCTACTTTGCGGTGCAGACCGCGGCAGGCACCGTCTACACCCGCGGAGGAAACTTCAGGGTGTCGCCGCAACGGCAACTGACCACGGCGGCGGGCGATCCCGTTCTGGGCGATAACGGCCCCATCACAATTGTCGGGATGCCGGTATCGATCAGTTCCGACGGAACCATTTCATCCAATGGCGCCATCTCGGGGCGAATCAAGCTGGTTGAGTTTTCCCCCAGCGTCGAGGTCCACAGCGCGGGTGGAACATACTATTCAGCGCCTGCCGGCGCGGCGGTTGCCGCCACCTCTTCCAGTGTGCGCCAGGGAATGCTGGAAAGTTCAAACGTGAATCCGATCACCAGCGTAGTCGAGTTGATTACCGCCCAGCGCGAGGTCGAGGCCATGCGCCGCGTCCTTACCATGTTCAGCACCGAGATCGACAAGACCGCGTCGCAGGATTTGCCGCGCGTGAGCTGAACCAGGATCGATAGCCTGTCGCGTCAGCTTTGAAAGGAATCTGGAATGTTTCGTGCTCTCTATACGGCCGCGAGCGGAATGACGGCTCAGCAGTTGAATCTGGACAACATCGCCAACAATCTGGCCAACTCAAGCACAACCGGCTTTCAACAGCGCCAGGTGAACTTCACCGACCTTTTGTATCAGAGCCAGATCATGCCTGGGGCCGCCGCAACGCAGCAGACCACGGTCGCGGCGGGCCTGCAAATTGGACTCGGCACGCGACCCGCCGAAACAGAGATCATTCAAACTCAAGGCGACTTCTCAACCACGGGCAACCCCTTCGATCTGGCCATTCAGGGCGCGGGATTCTTTCAAATCCTCATGCCCAGCGGGCAGATCGCCTACACGCGCGATGGCTCCTTTCACCCCGACGCACAGGGCATGCTGGTTACATCCGACGGCAACCCGCTTCAACCTGCCATTACGGTTCCGGCGGATGCGCTAAGCGTCACCGTCGGCAGCGACGGCACGGTGAGCGTGACCCAGCCAGGCCAGACCGCGGCCACTCAGGTGGGCAGCATTCAGACCGCCCTGTTCATCAATCCGGGAGGTTTGAACAGCGTTGGAAACAACATCTACCTGCCAACCACCGCCTCCGGCGAGCCTGTCATTGGAACCCCCGGCGGTTCGGAGGGGCTGGGCTCCTTGCAGCAGGGCATGCTGGAGCAATCGAATGTGAGCGTCGTCAACCAGTTCGTAGCCATGATCCTGGCGCAACGTTCCTACGAATCCAATTCGCGCGTCGTGAAGGCCGCCGATGAGATGCTGCAGCAGCTCAACCAACTCGCCCAATAGAATCCTGGGCTTTGGAGCAATGGCGGCGAAAGGGACATATGACGACGAGATGGATGGCGGTTCTGTTGGCTGCGGCTGCGAGTTTGGCGGCGTGGGGACAGTCTCAACCCAAGCCAAATCCGCAAGACCACTTTGCGATTACAACGCAGATGGTTGCGCAGGCTCTCTCCGGCAGAGGAGCGCGTATCGAGGATCGGCAGGTATCCCTGCTGGCCAGGGTCGTCGCTACCGAGGCTCATCCCGCGCTCGATATCTTGACCGTCGAGCCACTCGGCGACAGCAATCTGGGAGAGCATCCCAAAGGTCGCATCGTCGTCAAGCTCGCCTGCCATAAAGCCGCAACCTGCCTGCCCTTCTATGCCACCGTCAGTTGGCCGGCCGGCCCCATGGGGGGCGCGAGCGGTTCGTCCGCGGCAGCTAGGGAGGCTGAGAACAACCTGTTGAAACCGAAGGCCGCGGTCATGATGCGGGCCGGCACGCACGCCACGCTGGTGATGGACGATGATCGGTCGCATATACAGATTGCGGTGGTAAGCCTTGAAAGCGGCGTTGCCGGCGGCAGGATTCGCGTCGCGAGTCCAGACCATAAGCAGGTCTATCTGGGCGAAGTGGTGAGCGCAAGCCTCTTGAAGAGGAGTTTTTAGAATGTTTCTAAAGCCAATAACTCTGAGACAATTCGCCGTGCTCGCATTGCTCGCAGTATCGCCGTCCTTCGTCCTGGGGGCGAACCCGCTGAAGGCGCACACCAAAACCCCCGAGCAACTGCGCTCGGACTACATCTCGCGCATGCAGTTGCGAGTTCTCCCGGCACAGGAAGAACACACTGTCGGGAGCCTGTGGACCGCGCAAAGTCCACTCGGCGACTTCTCTGTCGATTACAAAGCTCACAACCTGAACGACACGATTACCATCCTGGTTGCTGTCCAGACGACGGCAACGCAGTCCGGCACGGTAGATAGCGAACGGACCTTCACAACCAACTCCGCCATCACCGGCGTGATGGGCAAGACTCCCGCGGCGATCAATCCCCTCTTGTCGGCAAACTCGTCATCGGCGCTCAAAGGACAGGGATCGACGGCGTCCAACACGCTCTTCCAGACAAGCCTTACCGGCCAGGTAATCGCCGTGCTTCCAAACGGAATTCTTGTCGTCGAGGCGGCGCGCCAGATCTTCATGAACAATCAGCACGAGAATGTAATCGTGCGCGGAATGGTCCGGCCCGGCGACATTGGCCCCAACAATACCGTGCCGTCGACAGCCCTCAGTAATCTCGAGATCGAAATGAAGGGCAAGGGCATCATCTCCGACGGCGTCCGTCCACCAAATTTCATCACCAAGGCAGTTCTATGGCTGTTAAACTTTTGAGCGCCATCAGTCGAATGGCGAGGCGTCCGAATCTGCCGATTTGGCGGACTAGGCTCTCCCTGTTGGCTGCTCTGTGCGCGCTTTCTTCCCTGGCTCTGTTCGGGTCCGAAGCCGACCGCAAGGTGCTGATACGCGACGTCACCCAAATTCAAGGCATTCGCGACAATCAACTGGTCGGCTATGGCCTGGTGATTGGATTGACGCGCACGGGCGACACCCAGCAGACCTTCTTTACGGTGCAAACGCTGGCCAATACACTGCTTCGGATGGGGGTGCAGATCGCGCCCGGCGTGGTGGTGGTGAAGAACGTCGCCGCGGTATTTGTCACAGCGACGCTGCCGGCGTTCGCGCGCCCTGGAATGAAGGTCGATGTCACAGTTTCGTCCGTGGGCGACGCCAAGAGCATGGAGGGCGGAGTGCTGCTTCTGACAGCTCTCCGAGCGCCGAATGGCGAGGTGTATGCCGAAGCGCAAGGGCCGCTGGTGATCGGAGGCTACTCCGAAGGCGCGGCCGGAAACACCAAGAGTGTAAATCACCTGACGGTCGGCAGGATTGCTGAGGGTGGAGTGGTGGAGCGGGACGCTGCCGTCGATCTGACCCGCTTTCATATCGTCTCCCTGCTCCTTCTGAACTCCGACTTCACCGCGGCGCGCGACATCGCGGACGCCGTCAACAAGGAGTTTGGCAAGGTGGTGGCCACCGCGCTCGACAGCCGCCGCATCGACGTGGATGTCACTGCCAGCGGCATGACTTCGGTACCCGTGCTCATCTCCCGGGTGCAGAATCTCTCCATCAGTTTTCGATCGCCGGCCAAAGTGGTGGTCAACGAGCGCACTGGCACCATCGTAATGGGCGGAAATGTCAGGCTGTCGCCGGTCTCTGTGATCCACGGCAGCCTGACCATCGACGTCCAGACTGCTCATGTTGTTGTGCAGCCGCCGCCAGGACCGAACGGCAAGGCGGAGGTGCTGACGGAGACAAAGGTCGCGGTGAACGATGCGCCGGCCCAGTCGATTCAGCTTGAAGAAGGCGCCAACGTGGATGAATTGATCAAAGGGCTGCACGCCATCGGCGCAACGTCTCACGACATCATTTCGATTCTGCAGGCCATCAAGGCGGCAGGTGGACTGCAAGCCGAACTGGAGGTGATCTAGTGTCCGCTATTTCGGCATTTGGCAGCACGCCCAGCGTCATAGCCGAACCGCTGACCCCTCAGGCGGATGCGGTGATCCGGCAGGCAACTTCGACTCGAACCGAGAATACCAAGATCGAGAAGTCGGCCAAGGACTTTGAATCCATTCTGCTCGGGACCTGGCTGCAACAGGCGGAACAAAGCTTTGGCTCGCTTCCCGGGGGCGACGACGATGACGACGCCGACTCCGGCAAGGATCAGTTCCAGGGAATGGCCATGCAGTCTCTGGGTGCATCCATGACCGCGGCCGGCGGCATTGGCATCGCAAAGATGATTTCAAAGCAACTTCATAGGGCTGAGGACGCCCGGGTCGCGCTTGCCGCGCAAGGGTCGCCGCCGCTTGCCAAGTAGCGCCGTTTTCGGCCTGCAACTCGCGTGTTCATAGCATTATAGGTGGAAACGTTGAAATAATTGCCCGGAAATGCCGATAGCGGTACCGTTGAGACAGGAGGATTTCTCATGAAGATCGAAGTGAACAGTCCAACGGTGAGCACGCTGCCAATCGACAGGAACGTGAAAAGCGTTTCTACGGAAAATGTGGCCAGCACGCAAAGCGCCACGCAAGACCGGACAACGTTCAGCTCCGACACCCAATCGGTCCAGGCGTTGACCACCCAGGCGATGAAGAGCCCTGAGATTCGTCAGGACAAGGTTGATGCGCTCAGCCAATCGGTGAATAGTGGAGAATACAAGCCTGACGCGACCAAGACCGCGGGCGCGATTATGGCCCATGAAGGCTGACAGGAACGACGGCAAGTGAAGGATTCATTCACCCAGGGCGCGGTCATGGCCAGAAGGGTTTGCAGATGAGCGAAGGAGCACGCGAGACACGCAATGAAGTCGCGGCCACTTATCTGCAGCAATTGCAGGAGCTTGGGCATGAGATATCGAATGCCATGGCGGCCATTGCCGCCAATGCATTGCCCACATTTCAAGACAGTGTCGCCAAGCAGGAAATGCTGTGCGCCAGCCTGGTAACCAGAGCGGACGAAGTCAGCAGAGGGTTTGGGCCACCGGAGCAGCCGTTGCTCTCGAGCATCGACAAGGCGATTGAAGCGAAGATCCGCGCCGCAAGCAGAGCAATCCGCGACCTTAATTTGCAGTATGCGGCTCTGCTGAAACACTCCGGTCGATCGATCGCTCTTCTGTCGTTGCTATGCAAGAGCCATACGGGACAAATCCAGGAGGCTCGCGGGGTCAGGTTGAAGCATCAGACCTGGTCTTGCGAGATGTAGCCGATGTCCTCACTCACTAGCTCGCTTACGACAGCCATGCAATCGCTGGATGCGGCCTCTGGCGGCCTGCAGGTTACCAATAACAACATTGCCAACGCCAGCACTCCCGGCTACACCCGGGAGATCGCCGTCGTTCAAGAGGCGACGCCGACAATCGTTGACGGCCAGAGCGTCGGCAACGGGGTGGTGCTCGAAGGCTATCAGAGCGTCCGCGATGAGTTGGTGCAGGGGCAGATTCAGCAGGAGACCCAGGCGCAGAGCGGCGCCAATGCCCAGCTTTCCTCTTTGCAGCAGATAGAACCCGCGTTCACGACATCCACGCAAGACATCGGGACGCAGATGTCGGCCCTGTTTGCAAAAATCTCCAGTCTCTCGACGAACCCCAGCAGTTCCTCTGCGCGCCAGGCGGTAGTTTCAGCGGGACAGAATCTGGCCACTGCTTTCAATACAACATCAAGCACTCTGACCACGCAGCAGACTGGCCTGAACAGCACGGTAACGCAGGATGTGGGTGAGATCAACCAGCTCACCAAGCAAATTGCGGCTTTGAATCCACAGATTTCCGAGTTGAAAGGGAACGGACAGAACGGCGGAGTGCTTCAGGATCAGCAGAACCAGTTGGTCTTGAAGCTGTCGGCGCTAACCAGTGTGGCCGTAACTCAGACCGACAACGGAGAGACACTGACCACTGGAAACGGAACTCCGCTGGTCGTCGGTTCCGAGAGCTTCGCGCTGCAAACCACAGCCGGCGCCAATGGGATGCAGCAGGTTCTCGATCAAAACGGAACCAATGTGACAGCCTCGCTCACCAGCGGAGACCTGGGCGGGACCATTCAGACCCGCGATCAAACGATTCCCACCATCTTGAATCAGTTGGACACGCTCGCCAATCAGTTCGCGACGAAATTCAACTCGGTCCAGGCAGCGGGAACGGACCAGAACGGCAACACCGGACAGAACTTCTTCACCATCCCCGCCACGACAGCAGGGTCGGCCGGTTCCATCTCCATGGCCATCACCGACCCGGCACAGATCGCGGCCAGTTCCGACGGGACATCCGGCGGCAGCGGGAACCTGGCCAGCTTCACCGCGGTCCAAACCGCTAACCTGCCCTCTGGAAGCACCCCAGGCGATGCTTACTCGAGCCTGGTTTACCAGGTAGGTAATCTGACCTCAGGCGCCAACGCCGAATCCAGCGCAACAACTTCCAGCTTGGCGCAGCTCAACGACCAGCTCAACTCGGTTTCGGGCGTGTCCATCGACCAGGAGTCCGCCAACCTGATCACGTATCAGACGGCTTACGAGGCCGCTGCCAGAGTCGTCTCGACCATTGAGAGCCTTTTCAGCACCACCCTGGCGATGGGCACGGCTGCAGCAGAGTAACGAGTTCAGGATGCGGCGGATGCCGAGCAAAGAAGGGTCATGATGCGCGTCACAAATATGGTTCCCGATATTCAATATCAAATGCAGCAGAGCCAGCAGGCTCTCTCGACGGCGCTCCAACAGGTCTCGACGAGCTTGCGCGTGAACCAGCTTTCTGACGACCCATCGGCCTCCGCCAACATGGTCACTTCGCTCGCCGCTTCGGCCTCTGTGGATCAGTACACGACCAATGACACCGCCGTGAGTTCCTTGATGCAATCGGCGGACTCGGCGATCAGTTCGGTCGTTACCTCCCTGAACACCGCCATTACTGTTGGCACGCAAGGCGCGAATGGAACCGAGAGCACGGCAAACAAGCAGGCTCTTGCCACCCAGTTGCAGGGCATCCTGACCGATGTGATCGGGCAGGCGAATACCAAGTACCAGGGCTCTTACATCTTTGGCGGGTCGGAGAGCAGCACTCCGCCGTTTGTGGCCGCCTCCACGACATACACTTCCGCGCAAGGAACCACCGCCAGCCCGCTGGCTGCCACGACCGCCATGACCGCAGGTTCTGTTACTTCCATCAGCGACGCGACCACCGGCAAGACGATGACATTCAAAGCCGCAGCCGGGGACACCGTCGCCACGCTGCAGGCGGCCGTTGCCACCGCGGTCACCGCGGGTACGCTTTCGGCCGGAACCACCGCCACCATCAATGCCACAGGCCAGTTGTCGATCGACACCAACAGCAGCACGGCGGGCATTGTCGTAAGCTCCAATGACGCCGCGCTTGGTGCAATGTCCACCTCGGGTACCACGGTCGCAAATGCGTATGCGTATGTCGGGAACAGCACTGTCAACAGTGTCCAGGTTGGAGACGCAATGAACGTCGCGACCAACGTGCCTGGCAACACGCTGTTTACCTCGGGCGCGAGCGTGATCAGTGCCCTGGGCGGCCTGATTACTGCCCTTCAGACTGGTGGCACCACAGATATCGGAAACGCAACCGCGGCCGTCTCCGCCGCATTGACTCACGTCAGCCAACAGCGCGTCCCGCTTGACAATAGCATCAGCCAATTGAGTTCTCAGGAGACCTATCTGGGCCAGGAAACGGTAACACTGAAGACGCAGCAGACCTCGCTGGTTGGCATCGACCTTGCTGAGGCAGCTACAAATCTATCTCAGGCCGAACTTACCAACAGCGCCGTCCTCGCCGCCGCCGCGAAGGCCCTGCCGCAAACCCTGCTCGATTATCTAAAATAGATCGGCCATTTTCTTTGAAGCCGATGAGAGACCCGAAGTGTGAACGGGGCCGGGTCTCGATTCCCCAGGGCGCTGAAATCCAGACGGACAGCGCCCGCCAGAAACCCTTAAATGATTCATGGGACAGCTTTTCAAGCCCGGCATATCGAGGAGATGTAACTCTCTGTCGCAGCGTGGGGACGGCCCGGGTGGACGGCCCACCTATATGGATAACAAAATGCAACAAAGGAAGCACCAACGTAATACCTGCATTGAAATGATTATTAGAGGTGGCCGATAGAGTGTTTGTCCAAGACGACCTCCTTCTCGACGAACCGGAGCCTCACAGCAGGCCCTCCAAAAAGAAGCCGAGTGCAGGCGCAAAGGGCAAAAAGGAGATACACCCGATGTCATTAACAATCCTGAATAACATCTCCTCCCTCTCGGCGGAGAATGCACTGTCCAACACACAGGCTAACCTGCAAAAGACCCTGACCCAGTTGTCGACCGGCATGAAGATCAACTCCGGTTCCGACGATGCCGCGGGCTTGTCGTTTGCTACCGGCATGCAGGCCAACGTGGCTGCCTTGACGCAGTCGCAGCAGAATGCCAGCAATGGTATTGGCATGTTGCAGACCGCCGACGGCGCCCTGTCGCAGGTCACCACGCTCCTCAACCGCGCAGTAACGCTGGCCACCGAAGGCTCGACGAGCGGCGTCACCAGCAGCCAGGCCTCGGCGCTCAATAACGAGTTCCAGTCCATCCTTTCCGAAGTGAACCAGATTGGCCAGACCACCAACTTCAACGGCCAGAATGTATTCGCTTCGAACGCGCCAACTGCCTCTCAATCGACCAATGGATCGACCCTGAACCCATTGAGCGCCGCGACCAAGCTGACTGCCGGCTCGGTCACCACAATCTCCGACTCGAGCACCGGCGGTACGTTCTCATATACCGCAAAAACCAACGACACCGTCGCTCAGTTGCAGTCTGCCATCACAGCAGCCGCCACAGCCGGCACAATCTCTGCTGGGACCACGGCAACCATCAACGCTTACGGAAAGCTGGAGATTGCCACCTCCACAGCCGGCGCCAGCCAAAATGTTTCAACCAACGATGCGGCGCTCGGAACCATGAGCTCGACTGCTGCCTCGGCTCCCCTGGTCTCTTCGCAAGGATCGACCGCCACTCCGCTGGCCACCACCACGGTGCTGACTGCCGGTTCGGTCACCACCATCAAAGATGCCGCCACGGGCGGTACGTTCCAATACACCGCGGGTACGAGCAGCACAATTCAAAACATGATCACCGATTTCGCCGCTGCTGTCGGCGTCGGCGGTGTATCCTCCGCTGGAACCACTGCCACCGGCTCAGCATCACTTACCGGCACCCTCGCCACAGGCTCTACCATGGCGATCCCAACAGCCGCCGGCTCGGCCAATCTCGGCCAACTGACCATCACGAACTCCGCCGACAACGGCCTCTCGGCTACCACCAACGATGCTGTCCTCGGATCGATGAGCAGCTCAGCCACCAACAGCAATACGGCTACCGTCTACATCGGAGACGGCGACACCACCGGCGCTGCGAACACGCAGATCAGCACCACCATCAACGCGCTGTCTTCCACCGCATTGAACCTCAACACCAACGACCTTAGCAGCTCGGCCAGTTCGACAGCGGCCCTGTTGGCCGTAACCGCGGCCATCACCCAAGTCTCTGCGCAGCGCGGCGTCATCGGCGCCTCGGTCAACCGGCTCACGGCCGCCAGCAGCAACATGAGCAACGCGGTTACCAACCTCACCAGCGCAACGGACAGCATCCAGAATGCCGACATCGGCAAGACCGTTGCCAACATGACCCAGTACAACGTTCTGCAGTCCACCGGCATGGCTGCCTTGCAGCAGTCCAACCAGGCGCAGCAGGCGGTTCTGAAGCTAGTCCAGTAATCTAATCGAACTTGTCAACGCAATACGGGAGGCGGGGCCGCAACAAGGCTCCGCCTCCGTTTCATCCTCGTTCAGTTGATTTTTGAGGCGATCCTTGCTCTCCTCGCCGTCAACATTCCTTTCCCCTGATAAGCCTCCAGGATCAAGAGGCAGGCGCACCTGAAAGGCTCAATCGGAAGCAGGTACAACCTATGAGCTCCGTTTCCGCAGTCAATACGCTGTTGTCGGGAACCGCGACGACGACCTCATCCGTCGACATCAGCAATATCCTGGCCTCAGCCTCAGGCGCAACCACAGCCGGCATCGACGTCACTGCCGCCGTCGCGTCGGCTATCGCTGCCGACCGCGCCCCAGAGACAGCCTGGAAAGACGATATAGCCACACTATCCAGCCAGACCACCGCCCTGAATGCGATGCAGACCGCCGCGGAGTCCCTGGCCACCGACATGCAATCGCTCAACACCCTGACCGGCCCTCTGGCGGCACGCACGGTGGCATCTTCCAACAGCAATTACCTTACCGCGACCGCAGCCACTGGCACCACCTCCGGCGCGCACACGGTGGTCATCAATAGCCTGGCCACCACGGGATCCTGGTATTCGGATATTGAATCCGATCCAACCACGGTCCTTGCAACGTCGGCCATAACGATTACGCCCACCGGTGGAACGGCGACGACTTTTGCGACCGGACTTGATTCCTCCGGGAACAAAAACGCGGGCGACACTCTGAAAGATCTGGCCAGTGCCATCAACACCGCTAATATCGGCGTGAATGCAACCGTGGTAAGCGACTCAACGGGCTCCAGGCTGGCCATTATCTCGAACACTTCCGGACTGGCCGGCGGATTCTCGGTCACGTCGCCGAACTATACCGGTACATCGTGGACTTCTCCCGATATCCCAACCGGCGGAACGCTTGGCGCCAACAGCGTCACGTTGACCAGCAGCACAGGCACCGCAACCATCAGCACAACTTCAGGCGAGACCTATGCGCAGCTTGCCGCCGCGATCAACAACGCGACGGTCGCGCCGACGAGTTACAGCTCATCCCAAACGCCCGTCCTGACCAGCTCGTCCCTTCTGTCCGCAGGTTCCGTCACCACCATAAAAGACAATGCCACCGGCAGCACTTTTACCTTCACGGCAACCGCGACAAATACGGTCGGCGATCTGAATACTGCAATTGCGGCCGCGGTCACCGCGGGCACTCTGTCCTCAACTGTAGCTGGTGCGATTGATACGAATGGCAACGAGGTGATCTCAGAGGGCGCTACGAATACCGGCATGACGGTCGCGACCAACGATGCCAAGTTGGGGGGGGCAATGACCGCGGCCGCAGAGACCTCTGTGCCTCTTGGATTGACTGCGACCGCGGGCAGCGACGCGAAGGGCACCAATATTTCAATTGCCAGCAGCAGTTCTTCATTCACCATCAATGAGCCGGCCTTCGGATTTACGCAGGCCGCTGCCGCTGCCGACGCTTCGCTAACTGTCGATGGAGTTCCCATCCAGAGCGCTAGCAATACGGTCACTGGAACCATCGCCGGCGTCACGCTGACCCTGCTGGGCGCCAGTCTCGGGAGCCCGATCAGCCTGACGGTGGCCTCGGATGCGACGCAGGTCTCAACCGCGATCAACCAGTTTGTCACGGACTACAATACCGCCCTTGGCCTTGTGAACACACAGTTCGCCGAGACGAGCACTACAGACTCGTCCGGGAACACCACGACTGGTCAAGGCGTGCTCGCATCAGACCCTACGGTCGTAGCCCTGCAAGGCGCCCTGGAGCAGGCGGCGGCCTATGTGTACACCCCGCCTACGGGAACCACCACCACGGTTTCAAATCTGAGCGACCTGGGCATCACGACAGGCAACGATGGCACACTGAGCGTTGATTCATCAACACTGAATGCCGCACTGGTGAACAATCCATCCGATGTCGTGTCTTTCCTGCAAGGCTCGGCACTGAACGGTTTCGCGAATTCTGTTTATAGCGCAGTGAACACTTTCACCAATCCTGCCGATGGTTCCTTTGAGGTTGATCTAAGCAGCATCTCCAGTTCAAGCTCCGCACTGACCACACAGATCAACGATTTTGAGACGGGATACATCGCCAGCCAGCAAACGTTGCTCACTGCCGATTACACCAAGGCCGAAGTCGCACTCCAGGACCTACCACAGGAAATGGCAGAACTCAACTCGGAACTCGGATTTACCAAGAGCAGTAGTTAAGTAAGAAGGTCCTATGACAACGGAACTTTCATATCGCAGATCCTCGGTTGCCGGCGCCAGCGCCATCGGCTTGATGATCGTTCTTTTCGACACTTTGGCTGGCGATCTTCGCCGCGCAGCCGCGGCCATTCATAGAAACGATATCGAAACCAGGTGCAGCGAGCTGAATCATGCCGCGCTTGTGATTGGTCAGTTGGAAAGCTGGATCGACTTGAAGAACGGCGCGGAATCCGCGCGGACTCTCTCGCGGCTCTATGCTTACCTGCGGGCCAAAATGATTGAAGCCGCGGGCACAAAGTCCGCGGCGCTGCTTGAAGCGCAGATAGAGACCATCCTGCATGTCAGGAGCGCATGGCAGCAGCTCGATACCTCTTCGTCGCAGGAATCGGAAAAGACAGGCGCGGCATCGGCCGAGCAGGCGGGCGGGGCTTACGAGCGGACGCCGGATGCCGCGGCAGACAGAGTTCCCTTTTCCCAATCGGCGTGATTTCTGTGGGAGAGGTCCGGCCAGAGAGTGGCTTTGCGCGCTCTTCCCGGTTCAGGGATGGTTCTGCTTGCCGGTGCCAAAGGAATTCATCTCTCTGATCCTCGCGGCGACTTGGGCCTGGCCAGGCGGGCGGCTATGATGGGCTTGGCCACAAATCGACATTGGTGCAATTGACAGAATACGCGGCCACAATAGACACCGAAAACGAGGAAATGATGAAGGCGCTGGTGGTTGAGAAGTCAAGCACAATGAGGTCCGTCCTGCGCCGCATACTTTCCATGCGAGGGTTTGAAGTAACTGAAGCGGGCGATGTAAAGGGGGCTCTGGATGCTTTAAACAGCATGGGGTCGTCGGATGTCGCTATGGTGCAGTGGAACGCGCATGACTTCGGCACCCTGGAGCTGGTGGCCGGCTTACGCAATAAGCCGCCGCACAAGACCACCATCATCATGATGGCAGAGGCGGAACCGGGCATACGCGAACTGCAGCAGACCCTGATGGTGGGTGCTGACGATTACCTTGTGAAGCCCTTCACATCCTTGCAGATCGATGAGAAGCTGGAACAGGCTGGCCTCACGCAGCAAATGGGCGGCCTCGCTGACCGGCAAGGCCTTTCCTGCCGATAGAAAAGGTATCAGAGCGTGATGCTTACGGGTCGAAAGCGCTCCGGTTTGCGTCGGTCCTACTGTAGGGCCGACTGACGAATGAGGAGTGCGCGAATGGTCTCCCTCACAGTTCGGCTGCCCATCGAAGCTCGCCCCATTGCGACTGTGGAGCGGGCCCATCCGTCGATGCCAGGAACTGCCATTCATGATGATACAAACAGAGGCGCAGGCCGGGTCACGATGTCACTCCTGGTGAAAGGGGCTCAAGGTGAATAAGGGCACGTTGAGCGGAATTGGAATTGCCCTTTCGGGAATCGCGGCCGGCCTCTACCTGGACCACGGTCAGGCCGGACAGATGCTGCAGCCGACCGCGGCGCTCATCGTATTTGGAGGCACTCTGGGAGCGGTGATGGTGCAGTTTCCATTGTCCGTCGTGTTGCGGGCGGCGCGCCAGTTGAAAGCTGTCTTCCTGGGCCTGGAAGATCCGGCCCCGCGCATCATCGAAGACCTGACGCGGTATGCCGCGAGGGCTCGCAGAAATGGAATGATCTCGCTCGAGTCGGACCTGGAGTTGATCGAGGAGCCATTTTTGAAAAAAGGCCTGACGCTCGCTGTCGACGGGACACATGTGCCCGAACTGCGCAAGACCATGGAACTGGAAATGGACATAGAATCCGATAACGAAGATCTCATACCAAGGGTCTTCGAGGCCGCCGGAGGGTTCGCTCCAACCATTGGCATTCTCGGTGCGGTCATCGGCCTTATCCAGGTCATGCAGCGGCTGGAGAGTATCAATGAAGTCGGGAAGGGAATTGCCGTCGCGTTTGTGGCGACGATCTACGGAGTAGGGTCGGCAAACATCTTCTTCCTTCCCTGCGCGGGCAGAATCAAGATACAGATGCGGAGGAGGCAAGTCATCCGCGAATTGATGCTCGATGGGGTGATAGCGATTGTGGAAAGAGCGAGCCCAAGGGTTTTGGAGGCAAGACTCGCCGTCTATCGAAATAAGTCCGCGCCGGCGGCGAAGGGCAGGCCGGTTGTTGTGGAAGAAGCATCGGTCGCGAAATGAGAAGACACCGAAACCGCGTTGACGATTCTCATCCTGAGCGCTGGCTTGTATCGTACGCCGACTTCATGACACTCTTGTTTGCTCTTTTTGTTGTGCTCTTCGCATCCTCTCATCATGACAAGCAAACCATTGTGCGAGTATCGGCCGCCGTCAAGGACGGCTTTCGGCAAATGGGATCGTTTTCTGACGGCGTAAGCGCGCCCGGCAGCATGATCCCCGGCAAGTCGAATCTCGATAGACCGGTTGGCGCGATTGAGGGCGGAGGCGAGAAGGACAAATCGCCGCACCCTGGCTCCGGCATCGATCCTAACGAATTGAATGCTAAACTCAAGGGCGCGCTGGGCAAGGAGCTTGAACGCCAGGAAGTCAGTATGCGGATGACCCCGGAAGGCTTCGTGATCAGCCTCCATGAACTTGGATTTTTCGACAGTGGCGAGGCCAGGCTACTGCCTGGCGCGGCAGACAAGATAAAGCAGATTGCGGCTGTTCTAACTCAATACGGACTCGATATGCGCGTTGAAGGGCATTCCGACAATGTGCCAATCCACAATGCGGCTTTCAATTCAAACTGGGATCTGTCGACCGCCCGCGCCATGGCGGTGGCCGAAATGCTGCTCAATGAGTCCGGCGTTGATCCCAAGCGCATTTCGATTGCCGGCTATGCGCAGTATCATCCCGCCGCGAGCAACGATACGCCGGAAGGCCGAAGAGCGAACCGGCGAGTGGATATTGTGGTCGTGTCTGTTTACGCCGCCCCAGAGGCGAAGGCCCAATAGCTCCTGCTTGAACGCGCAAAGGTCTTGATCTCGAGCGCCTCACAGCCCGCGAACTCGTATTCCAGCCAGCGCCATGTCGGCAGCCCGCGGAGCCGGTTGTCGCCTTCGAAGAGAGTTCAGAGTCAGGATGCCGCCGCTTGCCTTCCCATCGTTCTATAACTTGCGAGTGAATTGAAGGTGGCTGGCGCGACCTGCCTGCTCAGCCTGGTCACTCGGCCAAGAGAGGAGCCACGCGATTGCGCCCGCCAGCCTTGGCTGCGTAAAGCTGCCTGTCGGCCTCTTCAACAATGTCAACGATCAAGCTCGCGGGATGTAACCTGGCGCAGGCCACTCCAAAACTGGCGGTGACAATTCCCGCACCCGAGTGAATGTGCGGCAAGGCAAGGTCTATGATCGATTGCCGAATCTTCCCGGCCAGTTTCAGGGCGCCCATGAGGTGCGTTTCCGGAAGAAGCAAAACAAATTCCTCGCCGCCATAGCGGGCCACAATGTCAGTTGCCCGAGTGGTGACTCCAGAGATGGCCCCGGCAATCGCCCTGAGGCATTGGTCGCCCGATACATGGCCGTAGGTGTCATTGAAGCCCTTGAAGTCATCGATATCCAGCAAAATCAGGGACAATTCTGATCTGGATCGAACATGTCTCGCGTATTCGTAGGCCAGCATCGCGTCAAAGTGAGAGCGATTGGCCAGTCCGGTCAGCCCATCCGTTGTGGCAAGCAAAGCGAACTTATCCCGAGCCAGCTTGAGCTTGATGTGTGTGTTGACGCGCGCTCTGAGCGGCTCGGGATTGATGGGCTTGGTAATGTAATCGACGGCGCCCAGTTCCAGCCCTTTCGTTTCGGCGGCCACATCGCCCAGGCCCGTGATGAAGATGACCGGAATTTCGCTGGTACGGCTGTCCGCTTTCAACCGCTTGTAGACTTCGTATCCATCGATCCCCGGCATCATAACATCCAGCAAGATCAAGTCAGGGACTTTTGATGCCGCAATTCCCAATCCTGCCACACCATCCGTCGCGAATAGCATGGCGTAGTCGGCGCCCAGGATGTCGGTAATCAGTTCGATATCAAGAGACTCGTCATCTATAACCAGGATGCTTGGCTGTGCTGTCTCTGGCGATGGCGTCACAACACTTGATACTTGCCGTGATAGTTCGTTATTCGTTTTCGTCACCGGTATCTTTGCCGAGAGTTGCCGGAAGTGGCAGTGCTCGCATAGTGCCGATCTTACATCGATCGTTCACGGGGTTAGTCTAAAAGCCGTCGTGCTTAGGACCGGCTTGGTCGTGAGTCGCGCCCTGACATCAGAACGCGGAGACCACCGAGGGTGCTGACATCCAGGCTTGTGCCGGATTTGGCATGCGCCGATGAAGAGATCCGATTCCATCATTTCTGAAACCGGCGAGTCCATCCCGGAAGAGTTTCCGGCGCCATTCTCCTTGTCGCCCTTGCCGTCCACCGTGAGCCACAAAGTCACGCTCGGCGGAGGCAATTGCACTGCGCTTTCGTCAGGGAATCCGTGCACTGCCGGACTCCAATGGTCTTTTATTAGGGTACCATATCGGCAGCCGCCCAATCTTTTTCAACCCACGGCTGTCCTGTTTATTTCAATGGATGCGGGCCGGGGCGAAGTGCTGGAGACGGGGCCGGCAGTCGGTCCGGAATGGGTTGCCGGTCTCCTCCCCGCGCGCGGAAGTGTGTTGTATGCGCGGTGGGGAAGAGACTTGGCGGTTCAGCCTTTGGCCAGAACCTCGGCCAGGTATCGGTCCCGCTCCTTTGGGAGATTGAATATCACCACGGCCGAGCAGTCGATGTAACGATATGGAAAGAACAAGAAGCAAAGGAATCACGCGCTTGCGATCATTTTGCTCTCAAGAGAGAGTGAGGCGGGCTTGGGGTGATATATAGTGAAATGTTCTTCCTAATTCATCGGTGTTACGGAGCCTGACATGAAAGTTTCCGGCCGTCCTGGTTGGTTGTTGTTCCTGGTTGCAGCGATCCTCGGCTGTTTCACACAGGGGCTGGCCGCGCAGTCTGTTACAGCCAAGTTACCGCTGGCTTTTGAGCCGAATCGCGGCCAGGCGCCGGAGAATGCCCGCTTTGTGCTGCGGGAGGGCGCCCTGGAGGGCGAGTTTCAGAAGAACGGCGTACGGCTGAGACTGCTGTCCGGCAAGAAGAATAACTCGCAGGTGAGTATGCGTCTGCTGGGTGCGCGGGAGGATGCGGCGATCCTCGGCGACGGCGTGCTCGAAGGACACACCAACTATCTGTTAGGCAGCGATCCAGCTCACTGGCTGCGCGGGTTGCCCAATTATTCCAAGGTGCGCTACACCAAGATCTATTCCGGAACGGACTTGGTGTTTTACGGCAACGGCGGAGCATTGGAACACGATTTCGAGCTACAGCCGGAAGCCGACCCCTCGCGCATCGCCTTCCAACTGGACGATGCGCGAAGCGTGACGCTGGAGCACAACGGAAATCTGCGCATCGATCTCGCGGACGGAGCAATCACCTTCGAACGGCCCGTCGCCTACCAGATGGTGGCGGGCGCGCGGCATCCTGTGGACGCCGCGTTTACGGTGGACCGCAACGGAACGGTCCGCTTCCGGCTGGGCAGCTACAACCGGACGGAAAAGCTGGTCATTGACCCTGTGCTCTCTTTTTCCACTTACCTTTCCTCACTGGCTCCGGATGCGAGCTTGATTGCCACCGATGCTAGCGGCAACAACTATGTCTCAGGATATGCCGCTCTCGGGTTTCCGGTTACATCGAGCGCGTATTCAGGATGCACAAATTGTACGAAGAATTCTGTCGTCACCTTCATCAGCAAGCTGAGCGCCGATGGCGCGAATCTCATCTATTCCACGGTGCTGGGCGGGAACGACTTTGCCCAGCCCACGGGCATGGCTGTCGACGGGAGCGGGAACGTGCTGGTATCCGGCTGGACCGGCGCATCCGACTTTCCGACCAAGAACGGGCAGCCGATTGCTCCGCCCAATAACGCATATTTGGGCTTCCTGGTTTCGCTTTCGGCGGATGGGTCCTCTCTTAACTTTGGAACCATGCTCGGCAGTCCGCCGTCGGTTTCACCGGCCGCGATGACCTATGCGACGGCCGTGGCTGTCGATTCCTCCGGGAATGCTTATGTAACCGGAGTTACCGGGGACGGGTTCTACACCACGGCAGGCGCCTTGAATCAGGCAGCCGTGGGCAACTCTCGCAATTCCGAGGATATCTATCTGGCCAAGTTCAGCCCGGCCGGCGCCCTGCTCTACAGCGCCGTGCTGGGAACGGCCGATCCACAAAACGGCGGCGGCGGGCCGATTGGAGCCTCCGCCATCGCCGTCGACGCTGCCGGTGATGCGTTCGTCGCCGGCCAGGCGGGAATTCTGTGGCCCATTTCCAGCAGCGCATACCTGAAGCAGATTGCCGGATCGATGCCCTACGCGACCCCTTTCGTAACCAAGGTTGCGCCCGATGCGAAAAGCCTTGTCTATTCGACTTACCTTGATTATGCGTATGTCGTAACTGGCATGGCAGCCTTGTCCAATGGAAATGTGTTTGTCGTGGGCGATGAAGTGGGTGCGAGTTACCCAACGACGTCTGACGCCTATCAGCAAAACTCCGGTGGCGGCGACGCGTTCCTCACCGAACTCAACTCCACCGGTTCCGGCCTCGCATACTCCACCGTGATCGGCGATTCAACTTACAAGATCAATGGGCTGGCGCTGGACGCGAATGGCGATATCTGGCTGGCGGCGCAAACATCCAATCCGCAGTTTCCGCTGGTCAGTCCTATTCAGGCAACATTCCCCTCTTCAAATGGTTTTCCTGAACCCGCTTCCGTTCTGAATCAATTCGATCCCACCGGCGAGACGTTGAAGTTCTCCACCTTCCTGGGCGGGAACGCTTCTGGATACGCCAGCAGCGTGGCGATTGACGCCAACCATAGAGCGCATGTGGCCGGCGCCGCGCAATACGGAATGTATACGACGCCGGGGGGCTACGCGGGATCGGTCCCGGCGCCCGGCTCCGGGTTAAGCGAGGCAACGTATGCCTACGTCTCGCTGATCGACACCGCAACGTCCACCGGCACGCTGTGCCTGGGAGGATCCGCCGCCTCCGGGCTCTCGTTTGGCTACCTTTTGCCGCAAACCACGGCGTCGCAGAGCGTCCAAGTGACAAATTGCGGCAGCGCGCCGCTTGCCATCAGTTCGATTGCTTCGAACAACGCCGCATTCGCCGTGCCGGCCGGCAGCAACAGTTGCACAGCATCGCTGCCGGTCAAGGGCACCTGCTCGGTGACCGTGGTGTTCGCGCCCACGGCTGCGCAAACCTATGCGGGGCAACTGACCTTCACGTCCAACGCCTCGACTGCCACCACTTCCATACCGCTCAGCGGAAGCGGCGGAGAACCGGTTGCGGGGTTCGGGCCGCCGGGAGTGACCCAATCGCTCGTCTTTTCACCCCTGCTGGTGGGGCAAACCAGCGCGGCTCAGTATATCGGGCTCTACAACAATGGCACAGTTCCGCTCACTATCTATCTGTCGCAGATAGCCGTCACAAGCGGCTTTGCGCTGGTGCCCGGAGGCAACTGTCCCAGTTCGCTGCCCGCTCACGGAAGCTGCTCGATCTTTGTCGAGTTTGCGCCCACGGCCGCCGGAACATCGAATGGGACTCTCTCGGTTTCCAGCAGCGACCCGGTGCATCCCACCATCAGCACAACCCTGACCGGGACTGCTTTTACCTCCTATCCGATCGCCACCATCACCGCGCTGATGAACCCTTCGTATCCGATCAACAGCGGGACGGCGCCCATTACGATGAGCGTCATCGGAACCAACTTCTTTCCGGCCTCGGTTGCGTACATCAATGGCGTCGCGCAGACCACGAAGTATGAGAGCGGCACATTTCTCTCCGTTACCTTCAACCCGTCGCTGCTGAACGCGGTGGGAGACATTCCGGTCACGGTGGTCAATCCCACACCGGGCGGGGGCAGCAGCGCTCCCTATCCCCTGTATGCCTACCTCTCGATTCCGCTCACGGCCTCTGCGTTGACCGTGGATCCAGTCGGCGGTCTGCTCTATGCCGCCATTCCCGCCAGCGCCACGCAAAATCCGAATACCGTCATTCCCATCAATCCGGCGACCGGCGCCATGATGACGCCGATTGCCGTGGCCAGCGGTCCGCGGGCACTGACCGTTTCCGACGACGGCAGCGAACTCTATGTGGCATCGGCCGGCGTGTTGCAGCGCTTTAACCTCAAGACGCAGGCTCTTGAGAAGTCCTTCACCCTGCCGGTGGACTCCGAGTGGGGCCAGACCTACGTCCAGGAGATGCACGTGGTTCCCGGCTCGCCGGCTTCAATCGTCGTCGAGCTGTTTGTCAATGTGGACCCGGCGGAAGATGGAGCAGCGCTCTACAACGATTCCGGCCTGGTCAACTGGATTCCGGGAAATAGCGTGGTCAACGGCGCCAACAGGGCCCTCTCGATGGACAGCTTTACGTTCACCTCGTCTTCCATGATCTATGGATTGCCCGAACCTCAGCTTGGAACCTACTTTATCGAGGTCCCGGTGAGTCCCTCCGGACTTTCGTATACCGGCGCAAGCTCTGGAGACACTAACGTGCCAACCAGCTCTATCGTCCGCTCCGATGGAACGCTGCTCTATACGAACTCCGGCGAAGTTTGGAATCCCTCTACGATGACGCTGCTTGGAACTTATCTCGAACCCGGCGGCGCTCAAATCTTCTATGCCCCCAGCGTGATCCCTGAACCCGCCAACGGCCGCTCATATTTTCTCGACTCCGGTGCGCTGTACTTCCAATATCAGGCGGTCAATATCGACGTCTACGATCAGGCCAGCTATGCTCTGCTGGGAACCGTTCCCTTTACAACCATCTACCCCCCGGATGTGACCGACCTGGTGCGCTGGGGCGCCAACGGCTTTGCCTTCCGTTGCATTGATATAAGCGGTTTCCAGACCAGCGCCAATCAGATCGTCATTGTCACCAGCAATCTGGTCACGTCAAGCAGCGGCGCGCCGGTCCCGATCCTGGCGTCGGCATCGCCCGCAAAAGTGGTCGCCGGCGGACCGGCATTCACCATGCAACTGACCGGCAGCGGCTTCACCAGCGCCTCAACGGTGCTGGTGAATGGCAATCCGCGGACGACCGCTAATGTCAGCGGCACTTCACTCACGGCCCAGGTGCTGGCTTCCGACATCGCCACCGCCGGCCAGCTCAATGTGCAAGTGACGACGCCGGCGCCGGGCGGCGGAACCTCGAACTACGTCACGGTATCGATCGATCCTCCGCTGCCAACGGCGCCGAATGTGACGGCAACCCCGTCCATCGCGAACGTCACCACGGCGCAGGCGTTCACAGTTGCCGTAGCGGTCAGCGGAGCAAGCGGCAATCCGATCCCGACGGGAGCGGTGATGCTGACCGGCGGCGGATTCACGTCCGCCAGCGCGACCCTCGGCAGCGGCGTCGCGACCCTCAACATCCCAGCGGGTTCGTTGGCCACCGGCAAAGACACGCTGACCGTCGCCTACACGCCCGATAGCGCCAGCTCGGCGCTCTACATCGCAGCGATGGGGATAACCTCCGTAACCGTCACGGCCACGGGAAGCAATGCGTCGACGGTCGCCGCGACACCCGCGTCTGCCACCATCACCAACCTGCAAGCCGATACGGTTGCCATCACGGTTGCTGACGTGAGCGGACAACCGGCGCCCACGGGAACTGTGACTCTGACCAGCGGGACCTACACCACGCAGCAGACGCTTACCAGCGGCGCGGCAAGCATCACCATTCCCGCCGGAGCGTTGAGCAGCGGCGCCGACACGCTGACCGCTGCCTATTCCGGCGACGGAACATACGCCGGATCGAGCGGGACCGCAAGTGTTACCGTCTCGCAGGTCGTGGTTTCCGCGACCGATCCATCGGCGGTGTCGCCAGGCGGCAGCGTGACAACCAACGTCGCGCTCTCTGCCGGCAGCAATTATTCAGGCGCCATGAAGATGAGTTGCACCCTGGCCGGCTCGCCCACCGGTGCGCAGAGCTTGCCAACCTGCAGCCTGAGTCCAACCACTGTGAACATCGCGGCGGGGGGCGCTGGATCGACTACGCTCACCGTGCGGACCACGGCGGCATCGACCACTGCACTCCTGGCGCCGCTTCGGATGAAGCTGCTGAGCCTTGGCGGCGGGACGATTCTGGCCGGCTTGCTCCTGCTCGGAGTTCCCGCTCGCCGCCGACGCTGGTTGCGGATGATTGTGCTGCTCGGGATTGTCGTGGGCGCGGGCGCCATCGGATGCGGCGGCAGTTCGAATCCTGGATCGGGAGGTTCAACCACTCCGGCAACCACCGCCGGCACGTATACGTTCCATGTAACCGGAACGGATTCATCGAACTCAAGCATCACGGCCACAACCAGCGTGGCCGTGACCGTGCAGTGAGCATTGCCGAAGGTCGAGAAGGCGTTGAGCCTGAAGAGTGGCTCACGCCTTCCATGATCCAGTGAGATGACGCGAATCCCCCGGCAGCCCGTGGTCAAAGTCGGGCTTTCAAAAGGGCACGAATTCAGTCGTGCCGCAAGACGCGGAAAAAATCGGGCTTCACGGGCACGAAAAGACTCGTTTTCAGGGAGCTGGGAAACATCAGGCCCACACCCGGCTCCCTGCCGTCCGTCTCCCCCGCAACGCGGGGCGGAGCTTCCAACTCAGTTCGTCGGATACTTTCCGCTCGCCAAATCCAGCGCAGCTTGCCGCACGCTTTCCGGCCGGCCCAGGTCGCGCCAATAGCACCCATCCGCGCCAAAGGCCATGATCTTTTCTCCCTGGGCCGCAAGATGCAGATAGGCGTCGATGATCGAAAACGCGCCTTCCTCTTTCATCTTCCCAAAGACCCGCGGCGATAGAACGTGGATGCCGGAGAAGGCCAGCGCCCGCACCTCCGCGGCGGGCCGCGCCAGTTCGTTCTTCCCCTCGCGCCCCGCTCGTCGCCCGCAGAGCTGGCACTCCCCGTCGAAGAGCAGGTACCGCGAAGTCTCCCGGTCCTGAACGGCCAACGTGGCCAGGGCTGCTTGTTCCGCGTGAAACCGCGCCATGCGCCCCAGGTCGATGGTGCTGATCACATCCACGTTGTGCACGATGAACGGCTCTTCCAGGTTAGCGCCGTCCTCAAGAAAGAAATGCGCGGCCTTCTTCAACCCTCCGCCGGTGTCCAGCAACTCTTCTTCGCGAGAGACTTCAATCCGCATTCCAAAGTTGTCGTGGGCTCTGAGGTACTCGACGATCATCTCCGCATGGTGATGCGCGTTGACCATCACCTCGCGGACGCCAGACGCGCGCAGCCGGCAAAGGGCGATCTCCAGCAGCGTGCGGCCGGCAACTTCGACCAGCGCCTTCGGGCGGTCGTCGGTCAGCGGACGCAGCCGCGTACCCAGGCCCGCGGCCAGAATCATGGCCTTCATCGGCCCGTCTTCCCTAATTCCATCTTTTCCAACTCGATATGCCGCACCTGCACGTTCACTCCGCTCGTCGTCCGCAGATGCTTCGCCAACTGCTCGGCCAGAAACACCGAGCGGTGCTGCCCGCCGGTGCACCCAAACGACACCATCAGGCTTTTGAAGCCGCGGCTCTGATACTGGCTCACGCTCGCGTCCACAAGCGCCAGAACGCTGGCAAAATACTGGTGCACGCTGTCTTGTTGTTTGAGATAGTCCATCACCGCCGCGTCCTTGCCCGTCAACTGCTTGAACTGTTCCTGCCGCCCCGGATTCGGCAGGCTGCGCGCATCGAAGACGAATCCGCCGCCGTTCCCGGCCTCATCGACGGGCATTTCGCGGTGAAAGCTGAAGCTGAAAATCCGCACCGTCAAACCCTCGGCGGCAGAAGCCAGCCCCTGCAGCTTCTCAGAGGACAGCATCCCATGCAGGGCGTCCAGCAGCGCGGGCAGGGCGACGGGCAGCTTGACGTGATGAGCCAGCCAGCGCAGGTTCTTCAAGGCGTAGGGCACGCTCTGCAGAAAATGCGCCTTGCGCTCATAGAATCCCCTGAAGCCGTAGGCCCCCATGGCCTGCAGAATGCGGATGTAAACGAACGCGTAATAGTGCTCCATGAAAGCCGCGCGGTCCAGTTGGATGAAGCCGCCCAGGCAATCGAGATAGTGGTCCAGCAGTTCCTGGCGCAACTCCGGCGGCAGATCGGCCTTGCCATCGTAGAGCAGGGACGCAATGTCATATTGCAGCGCGCCTTTCCGCCCGCCCTGGTAGTCCAGAAAATACGGCTGCCCGTCGCGCAGCATCACATTGCGCGATTGAAAATCCCGATACAGAAAATAGTTGTGGTCGGCGCCCAGCAGAAACTTCGTCAGGCGGCTGAAATCCTGCTCCAGCGCCTGTTCGTTGAAAGGGATGCCGGCCAGGCGCAGAAAATAATACTTGAAATAATTCAGATCCCAGGTGATCGACTGGCGATCGAAACTCGATCTCGGATAGCAGACCTTGTAATTCAGATCCCTGCCCGCCTCCACCTGAAAACGCGGCAGCGCGGCCACCGTTTTGCGGTACGCTTCCTTGGCCTCCGCATCGATCACCGCGCCTCCGCGGTGCTGCCCGAGAAACTCGAAGAGCGTGGTGTCGCCCAGGTCCTCTTCGAGGTAAGCGCCCTGGCTCAAATCCTCCCCATAAATCTCCGGAACCGGCAATCCGTGCCGGCGAAAATGCCGCGAGAATTCAAGGAAAGCCACATTCTCCTCCCGCACGGGATAAAGAATGCCAATGGCGCTCGTCCCCCCGCCGGAGAGGCGCACAATGGCCCGCCCCGAACCGCCCAGTTCGCCCTGAAGCGGCTGCACGACTTCGGCCGGCAACCGGTAATGCTGTTCGAAGAGTTTTTTTAGTACGTCCATGAATCTCTTTCCAGAATCCGCGCAAGCTGCTTCCCAACCATACCCACCCCGGCGAACCCCGCGCAAGCCGCCACGCCTGCCTTCGCCGATGAGCGGAAGGTCACAGGCAGGCAGCGCCGAGCGCCTCGGATCTCGCCTTTGAGGTTGGCGCCATCGTAGGCAGCGGGTGGTTAGCCCAACTGGCTGAACTTGACCTGTAATTTATCGAAGTCCACGGTCCCCAGCCCGCGCGCGGCTGCCATTTCGAGATAAGGCAAATGCTCGGGGTCGAGGTTCCAGTAGGCTTTGGCCACGTAGGCGTCCAGCGCCACCGGGTCCACCGACGCCACCATGGTCTTCTTCAGCGCCACGTCTTCCAGGTTGCCGCCCGTGGGCCCGTTGCGCAGCAGAATGCGGTAGCAGTCCATCAGCGTGACCGTAGGCAGCATGAAGTTGGCCAGGTCAGCCAGGCTTTGGTGAATCTGCTGGTGCAGCCGGTTCCGCTGGCCGCCCAGGATGCCGTACCAGTTCTTCATGCCCAGCGTGACGCCCACCAGGCCGTGATGCTTGGCGATGGGCAAATTGATGATCTTGTCGGCTTCGAGGAAGGGCGTGAAAACCGGCCAGCTCTTCAGCACCACGCCGCCCAGATCGACTTCGCGGTAGAGTTCCGGATCGGGCAGGATGACCTCTGCGCCCTCGGCCCGCGCCGCCGCCTGAATGCCGGAGCGCTGAAAGCAGCGCCGTGCCTCGTTGCAACTGACGTCGGTGACGATCACCCGCTTGGCCCCCGCCTGCCAGCATTGGCGAACCACTTCGGCCACCACGTCCGGATTGGTGTTGGCGGCCTGTTCCGGCGTGCGGTCCCAGGCGATGTTGGGCTTGAGAACCACCACATCCTGGCGGCCCACAAAGCGGCTCATCCCGCCCAGGTCTTCGAGAGCCCGCTGGACCAGCGCCCGCGGCTCCCCACCCTGAACCACTGTCATAGAAGGCAATTGGGCGTCGGCGGCGGTGCGATGGTCGCGCCGCGCCTGCTCGGCGCGCGCCGGAACCGGCCGGAAGCTGTGCTCACTGAGCCACACGGCCGCACCCGCCGCGCCCGCCGCCACGCCGCCCACGCGCAGCAGTTGCAGCATGGCCTCGCGCCGCGTGAGAGTGGACGCTGGAGCCTGTTTCTCTTGGGGCTTGGGATCGGTTTCCGCGGCCATGGCTGTTCTCCCCGGTTGAGGTTTGAGCGGACCCGCCCCCGGGCGCAAAACGTGCGCCGCGTCGAGGGCGGGACGCCCGGATTTCTAGATTTCCAGAAGGTGAATGCGCTCGGGATCGTTGACGCCCAGCGCGTGAGCCTTGTCGGCGGCGGTGGCGATGTAGCGCGCCGGACGCCCCGCAGCTTCCAGCGTAGGCATGCCCGCTTCCGCGCGCTTGCGCTCGATCATCTGCCACGCCGTGTGATCGACCGCCACGCGATCTTCGCCGACGATCAGGGCGTTGGGATACCAGAGACGCTCCGGACGGAAGCCGGGCCCGCCATCGTACACCGACGACATGGCGTCACCAATCGTGAAGCGCACCTTCTCGCGGATGGCGGGAATGCAATTCAAGTCCGCCACGCCGGGGTTGCAGCCGCCGGCATGAAGGTCCTGCGGGCGGTCCACCACCCCGTACATGTTCTTCATGGCAAAGGTGACGCCGGCTCCGCTGTGATCCTTCAAGATGGGCAGGCCGATGACCATCGCGCACTCCTGGGTAAGAATCTTCGAGAGCTTGATGCGCGCCGTGCCCCACGACTCCTGCTGGTCCTCGTATCCGGAAACGTCGGAGCCGTAGCAGCGAACCCGGCTGGGGTCGGTGTTGATGGTCAGCCCGCAAGCCTCAAGGTCCCTGGCGTTGCGGTCCCACACCACAATATTGCCGGCCTTCACGCCGGCTCGCTGCAGCCGTTCGCAGACCGCCAGAACCAGCGCCAGGTGGGTCGAAATCCCCTTGCCGCCCAGGCCGTTGGTTTTGAGGCCGATCACCTTGCCCTGCGGCACGATGTGCTTCCACGCCTCCACGGGGTTCTCATGGCCGGTATAGGAAGCCATGGCCCGGTCCAGCAGCGCGAGCACCCGCTTCTCGTCCGGCTGCGCGAGGCCACCGTGCAGGGCCGGATCCCTGGCCACGACGACCTTGGACTTGGCGCTTTCGGGGCCTTTGTCCAGCATTCCGGCAAACCCCAGCTTGCTCTGCGAACCCAGGAGCACGGCCCCGGTCGCGGCGGTCTTCAGAAAATCACGGCGGCTTTCCATCGCATTCCTCTCCTTCGTCGGTGCGGCCCATCTTTCGGCCGGGGGGTTATAGCGGTTCCACAATTGCTGTACCCCGGAGCCACTGCTCTCAAGTGGCTTTTTCCTTGAGAAAAAGCCACCTTCGACAACTCCACAAAGGGCACATGAATTGTGGAACCGCTCTACAGTTTCGCTTCCACGCCGTGCGCCAAGGCCGCGAGCGCCTGCGGGCCGTCGGCTGTGGACTCATAGGCAACGATGCGCACCAGGTAAGGGCCCTTGCGGAAGATCACGCTTTGCGCATAAGCGACGCCCGCGTCGCCCAGTTGAACCTGCTTGGCGTCCTTGGTCTGGCCGGTCTCCAGAATCTTGCGCGCGCCAGCCGCGTCGCCCATGGTGTACACGTCGACCACGGCCTCCAACTGGCCCTGATATTTGTAGTCGGAGGTCGAGGTGGTCACAACGCCGGCCGAAATGTACTGCTCGGCGTCGCCGTCGATGTACTGCCAGAGGTCCTTGGCCGCGAAGGTGCGGGTGTCGCTGGTCTTTTGCCAGCCGGCCACCGCGCCCGAGTCCGGGAACGGGTTCGACTTCAGCTTCTTGCAGCCTGTGCCGGGCAAAGCGGCGAAAAGTACCAGCGCCGCAACGGCCCATTTTGAATTCGATAGAAATCTCACTGCTACGGTCTCCCTTTACTTTCGGTTGAGTAGAATCTGGCTGGCCGGCGAACGGCTCTCGCCGATGCTGGTGACGTAGACCGCCGGGCGCTCCTGCAACGGGCAGGCGTACTCGCACGCGCCGCAGCCCACGCAGCGGCTGGGATCGATACGCGGCTGCTTCAGCGTCTTGGTGTTCCCCTCCGCATCCACCACCTGCGCCTCCTGGACATAAATGGCCTTGGGCGAAACCGGGCACCACTCCTCGCACACAATGCAATCGGTGGCCATGGCCCAGGGCAGGCAGCGGCTGCGGTCATAAAACGCGGTTCCCAGCCGCACCGGCTGGCTTTGCTGGCCCACCCCGACCACCCAGCCCTTCTCCCTGGGCGTGATCTGCCAGATGGCGCCGGTGGGGCAAACCTCCGAGCACAGCACGCAACTGGGCTCGCAGTAGCCGATGCGCGGCACCAGGGTCGGCGTCCACAGCCCTTCCAGGCCGGCCTGCTCCAGTGTGGGGTGGAGCGCCGTGTTGGGGCAAACCTTCATGCACTCGCCGCAGCGAATGCAGCGGGAGAGAAAATCGGTCTCGTCCAGCGCGCCCGGCGGGCGCAGCAGGCGCTCGTGGCGGCTCTTGCCAAGGCCGGTGTTGGCCCTCATCAGCGGCACCGCGACGGCGCCGGCGGCAAGGCCGGTGAGCACCCTGCGCCGGCCCAGGTCGGGCGAGGCAACCTCATGCGCGGCGTCGGACGCGGGCCGGAAGAAGCGAAAATTCAGGCTCCCATGCGGGCAGGCGCCCACGCAGTTCATGCACATCAGGCACTCGGACTTGCGCCACGGCGCGCCGCCGATGGGGTCGTCCCCGCCCTGGCAGTTGAGCAGGCAGCGGTTGCAGTTGTTGCAACTGGCCGCGTCCTTGTGCAGGCCCAGAATCGACCACCGGGAGACGGCGCCGAGCAGCGCGCCCAGCGGGCAGATCGACCGGCACCAGAGGCGCGTCACCCGCAGGCTGGCGGCGAGAATCACCAGAAACAGAACCCCCAGAATCAGCCCCTGCGCAAAATGCGGCTGACGGAAATCGAGCACCGTGGCTTGCAGAATCGTATGCAGCGTTTCGCCCGTGGCCTTGAGGGCCGCGATGTGGCTGTGTTCGAGCGGCGTGAGCGCGGCGCGAACCGCGAAGTTGAAGGCCGGCAGCAGAGACAACCCGAGGGAGCGCACCAGCAGGCTGAACGGATCGAGCCAGCCGATGGCCGCCGAACCAAAGAAAGCGGCAACCAGCCCGGCCAGCAAAACCACGTATTTCACCGTCTGCCAGCGCTTGTAGCGGTTGGACTCAATGCGCTGCTTGCCCCTCTTGGCCTCCGACGGCCGGCTGCCCACAAAGTGTTGCAGCGTGCCCATGGGGCACATCCAGCCGCAAAAGAAGCGGCCCAGAAACAGCGTGGGCAGCAGGATCACCAGGCTCCACAGCAGCCCGCGGTAAAGTGCGTGGCCGGCCAGCGCATTGGCCAAGGCCACCAGCGGGTCCCACTCGAAAAACAGCCGCACCGGCGCGCGAAGATGAATGTCGCCGGTAGCTCCCGGCGTGGGGCGCAGCGAGGTGAACACCAGCAGCCCGAGGAACAGCAGCAGGAAGAAGATCTGCGATAGCCTGCGCAGCAAGGTCAATCTGGACCGGGCCATGAATCTCCTCCCCAAGCGCGCGATGCGAACCGTGCAGAGTTCATCGTTGTCGCACAGGCGGGGGATCAACAGTGACCTGCATCACTCGCTCACGCCGAAGTCCGATCTCTTCCCGCCTTCATTCCTCGATTGGAGGGTGTATCGATCACAAAACAAAACATGAAGCCTTTTGAACGATGCCGGACTCCCAGGCCCCGCTTCTTGGACTTCGAAGCCCACGAACCCCAAGGCGCGCGAGCGCTGGCTGGCCCACCGCAGGTGGTTTGCCGCACCGCAGGTGCTTGCATGGAATTCTCCGTCGGCGGCGCACAATGGCAAGAGGATGACCCCTGACCGGAAGCCCAGCCCGTGCCGTCCCCTGATCCCTGCCCCCTGTCCCCTGATCCCTGTTTTTCCGTGCCCCCCACCCCCCCCTGTGAAAAACCCCGTTTTTCGGGGCGCTCCGGGACCAGTTGTGCGGAGTAAGTTATTCAATATAAATCACTTGAAGGATTGACTCGGAGGCTGCCATGTTACCTTTGTGGTAAACACAAACCCCTGAAATTCAGGCTTTTTTGGGCTGGAAATCCTCCCATTTGGGCGGTTTTGGGCCGGATTCGTGTGCCTTCCCAGCGCAGAATTGCGAATCCCGCGCCGTGCAAATTGATACAGAATCTTCCGGCTCTACCGTTGAGCCTTGAAATCAGGCTGTGGGAGCATGAAAACGCAGCGAAACCTGAAAACACCGCGAAAGAGGATCGAACATGTTCAATTCAGGCTTACTGGCTCGTACCGGGCGGATATCAATGCTCGTCTTGGTTCTCGTGGCGTGCGCGCTTTCCGGATGCCAATCCAAGCAGGATAAGGCCCTGGATCAGGCCAGGAAACAGGCGGCTGCGACCGGGCAGGCGCAACAGGTGGTTTCCGTTGACAAGAGCGGGACCACGACCACAACGGTGGTCCAGCCGCCAGCCAAGGGACAATCCACTCAAGCCATCACCACCACCTCCACACCTCCAACGGCTGGGACGCCGATCCCACCGCCATCGGAGCCCACCGTCTCCGCAGTGCCGCCTCCGCCCCCGGTGCCGGTCGACGTCACCATCCCCGCCGGCGCCATGCTGACCATTCGCATCGACCAGCGCATCAGCGTAAAGACCAGCCGTGCCGGAGAGAAATTCACCGGCGAGATCGTGGACCCAGTTCTCGCCACCGACAATAGCGTGCTGGTGCCCAAGGGCGCGCTGGTCGGGGGAGTGGTGGATGTGGCCCACCGGCGCGGACACTTCAAAGGCAGATCGCTGCTGGAGCTGCGCTTGACCTCCTTGACGCTGAATGGAGCCCGCTATCCGCTCTCGACCCGAGACCTTGCCAAGACCAAGAAGGGCAAGGGCAAGCGTTCCGCGGCCTTGATTGGCGGAGGTTCCGGATTGGGCATGCTGGTGGGCGGCGTTGCCACCGGCGGCGTGGGGTTGGTCGTGGGCGGCCTGGTGGGTGGCGGCGCTGGCACTGCCGCTGCGGGATTGACGGGCAACCGCGATCTCGACATCCCCGCGGAGTCCATTGTGCATTTCAAGCTGGCCGAAGACCTGGTCGTACAGCCCGCGCAATAACCCCGGCTGTGCGGGAATCCGCCTCAGCCGGACGGCGATCGGCGCGTTCTCCAAAGGTGCTTGACTCTGCAGGTGCCTGACTCTACAGGTGATTGATCAGCGAAGCCATCGAGGCCGCGCCGAAGCCGTTGTCGATATTGACCACCGAGACGTTGGGCGAACAGGTGTTCAGCATACCCAGCAGCGCGGCCACGCCTCCAAACGAAGCGCCGTAGCCGACGCTGGTCGGCACGGCCAGAACCGGTGCGTTCACCAGCCCGCCGACGACCGTGGGCAGCGCGCCCTCCATGCCGGCGCAGACGATGAGCACGCGCGCCGATTGCAGGGATTTCTTCTTGGCCAGCAGCCGATGAATGCCGGCCACCCCCACGTCCGCGATCAACTCCACCTCGTTGCCCATCAGCCGCGCGGTCACCGCGGCTTCTTCGGCCACCGGCAAATCGCTGGTGCCGGCGCAGACCACGGCGATGGTTCCCTTGCCGGGAACAGCCGGCGCCTGGGCCAGCGTGATGGCGCGTGCGGTCTCGTGGAACTCGGCTCTTGGTTCCGCTTTGTGCACCGCTTCAAACATTTCGCTGGAGACGCGCGTGGCCAGCACATTGCCGCCAGCTTGCGCCATGCGGGCAAAAATCTGCGCCACCTGCGCCACGGTTTTGCCCGCGCCGAAGATCACCTCCGGCATGCCGGTGCGCAGCGCGCGGTGATGGTCCAGCTTGGCGAAGCCCAGGTCCTCGAAGGGAAGGTCCTTCAAGCGCTCCACCGCGTCGCCGACCGCCAACCGGCCCTCGTGCACTTCGTTCAGCAGTGCCTCGATTTGCCCGCGATCCATCAGCGCCCCTCACCTTCCGCATAGGCCCGCATGGCCGCTTCCATCACCTGCTTCAAAGGAACCCCGTGCGCCACGGCGATCAGGCGGCAATCCTCATACTCGGGCGCGGCGTTGGCCGGCGCTCCGCTGGGCCACGAGGCAATCTTGATGTGTACCGGGCCCCAGATCGTCTTCACTTCCACGAATTCCCGCCGCAGCGCTGCCTTGTTCTCCAGCCGCCAGCGCAGGCCGATGGTGGTGGTTTCGCGGAACAGCAGGTCGCGAAGCGCGGGCACGAGATCCGGCCGGCACAGCACGGTCATCTGCACGCCGGTGCGGCCCTTTTTCATCTGCACGGCGGCGCGATACACGTCCCAGGCGCCGGCTTCAAGCAGCTTCTCGCTGACAAAGGCGAGCAACTGCGCCGTCGAGTCGTCGATCACCGTTTCGATCACCGCGATGGATTCGTCGATGGATTCCTGGGGAGCATCGGAGCTCTCTTCGCCCACCAGCAGGCGCAGCAGGTTGGGCTCTCCCGGCGTCTCGCGGCCGCCGGCCCCATAGCCCGTTTTCAGGATGCGCATGGCCGGAAGAGGGCCGTAGCGCACATCCAGCATGCGCAGCAGCACAGCGCCGGTCGGCGTCACCCGCTCCATCGGCGGCCCGGCGGCGTAGACCGGAGCATCCCCCAGCAGAGCCAGAGTGGCGGGCGCGGGAACCGGCAGCGTGCCGTGCTGGCAGACCACGGTTCCGCTGCCCACGTTCAGCCCCGACGCCAGCCAGCGGTCCACGCCCAGGGCCTCCGCGCCGGCCGCGGCGCACACAATATCCACGATCGTATCCACCGCCCCCACCTCGTGAAAGTGGACCTCCTCCACCGGAACGGAATGGATGGCGGCCTCGGCCTCACCCAGCAATCGAAAGGCGCTGGCCGCGCGCTGCTTCACCCGCTCGTTCAGGGGCGCGGCCTCGATAATGGCCAGAATCGCCGACAGCGAACGGTGCGGCGCGTGGGTGTGCGCGGGATGCTGGTGTGGCTCGTGCTCGTCCTGCGAATGTTCGTGGGAGCGACGCTCATGCTCGTGGGCGACATGCGAATGCTCCGCATGGCCGTCGTGAGAGTGCTGACCGCCGTGGGAGTGCGCTGGCTCGGAGGCCGCCGCCATGTCGGGCGTCAGCACGTCCACTTTGGTTGCGGCCAGCCCCCCGCGGGTCACCTTGCGCAGGCGAAGCTGCGCGCCCACATTGAGCGCGGTCGCGGTCTCCGCCAGGGAGGCAAAGGGAACGCCTGCATCGACAAGGGCGCCCAGCAGCATGTCGCCGCTGATGCCCGAAAAACACTCCAGATAACCAATTCGCATCGCGATGTGATTCTAACCTGCCGGCCTGGCGGAATCCTCTACGCCCCGCGCCGGGTGAGCACATCGACCGGCAAGACGGCGTTCATTGAGCCGGTACGAAAGCCCGCGCAATCCAGGGTCACATATTGGAAGCCGCTCCGCTTGAGAGCGGCCGTAATCTGGTCCAGCATCTCCATCGAAAGCGCGCGCGGCAACTCGTCGCGGGCAATTTCCACCCGGGCCAGCTCGCCGTGATGGCGAACGCGCAGTTCGCGAAAGCCCAACTGGCGCAGGCTTTCTTCGCCTCTCTCCACCTGTTCGAGCACCTCGCGGGTCACGGTGCGCCCATATTCGACGCGCGAGGAGAGGCACGGAGCCGCCGGGCGGTCCCACAGGTGATAGCCGGCGGCTTTGGCAAGCGCTCGAATCTCGAGCTTTTTGAGCCCCGCCTCAGCCAGCGGAGCCAGCACCGAGTGCTGCTCGGCCGCGCGTTGGCCGGGACGGAAGTCCCCGGTATCGTCGGCGTTCATTCCATAGGCGATACGGTCGAATCCGAGCTTCGGGCCCAGCGCCTCCATGGCCTGGAACAGCTCGTCCTTGCAATGGAAGCACCGATTGGCGTCGTTGCGCTGGTACTCGGGCCGGCTCAGCTCGTCGGTGGCGATGACGTGCAACGGCATGTCTTGAGAGCGAGCAAACTCGCAGGCCGCCGAAAAATCGCGGCGGGCCAGGCTGGCCGAGTCGGCCAGCACCGCCAACATGCGGCTGCCCAGGACGCGGTGCGCCGTGGCCGCAAGGAATGCGGAGTCCACGCCGCCCGAGTAAGCCACCATCAGGCTGCCCGCTTGCTTCAGACGCGCTTCGAGCGCCCGCAGCTTGGACCCGGTCTCCGCGGCTGGGGGGACTTCGCGATCCGGCAATCCCTCCGCGTTTCCGGGCTGGGCCAACTTCGTCTCTGCATCAACCGCCATGGGCCCGATTATATCGCTGTGGCAGGTACGGGGAAGTGAAACTCATCCGCCCGCAGCCCGCGTCTGCAAAGGCCGCCCGCGCCGCGCCGTGGGTGCAGTGTGTGCGGGTTCAACTCTTCCCCTCCCGGAGATCAACCGGCCCACCTGCGCTCCATCCCAGGAAATGGGGCGGTCAGGAGTGGACCGAGCAGGAATTGGCGGCCCCGAAGTTGCCAGATGCGCGGCTGGAAAAGCGGCTTCGTCCTCTAGCGGAGCAGTTGCCCAAAGGGGTAAGACGGAGCATTCTCCGGGCATGTCAGGATTGGGCGGCCGCCAAGGCGGCCTGCCGGTTTTCCTCCAACGGCCGGGTTCGTGAAGAGCAAATTCTGGCCGGACATTTTCTTTGGACGCGGGAGCGGCTGGGTTGCGGAGAAGGACAATCGCAACACCGTGGCAGATTTCTCCCGTATGATTGGAATGGACCATAGTATGGCGCTGCGGAATCTGAATAGGAGGAAATCCCCTGAACAGATTGCAGCAATCGGTGGCTCCAAGACTGTTTTGCCCCTTGCGGCCTGACATACTGACCGGTACAATGGTCTAACAGGGTCATGCAGTGTAAGTCACTGATTCTGAAGAGATACATGGCGGCTATAGTTCAGCGGCAGAACGCCTGACTGTGGCTCAGGATGTCGTGGGTTCGATCCCCACTAGCCGCCCCAGATATAAATTCTTTATAGTCAATAACCTATGATAGCAAGGCGCAGTGCGCTCAATCTGTGCTGCCGCGGTACGGAATTCAGAAAGCCATAGGTAGCGTGAACACACCCATCGTCACCATCTTTGCTTGCCACGCCGGGGGGCTGTAGGTGCGCCGGGGATGAATCGAACTCTCGGCCGCCTAGCGCGTCTCGCCATGAATCTGCTCGGCATTTTCTGGATGTCCCGCGCGCTGACGCCTTCGGCCCAGGTCATGTCCATCGCGTAGCGCGTGCGCGGCGTGATGCTATCTTAAAGTGTTGAGGAAAGCGTCTCGCAAAGTGAAGCAGGGTGAATCCTCACACCTTGAACCACGCGGTTGATAATTCCATCTGGACTTGGATTATCCGGATTCAGGCCGAGATTCAAGCTAAGCTGATATCCGAGCAGCTGCGGCCCGACGATCTCATAGGGCGTGCGCAAAGCATCCTCCTCGTGGGGGGCGATCGCCGGAATAATCTCGTCGAACAGCCCCTCTGCCTCTTGCGGGTCAGCGATCCCTACCAGGCGCCCTATTCTTTTTGCCCGTAGTTCAGAAATCAAGTCCATCTCGTACGAACGGCGCACCGCATCGCTGGACAGCAGGCACAGAACCAACGTGTCGGACTTGACGAACGACATGGGGCCATGTCGAAGTCCCAGGAACGTCTCCGTCACAACCGAATAGTGGCCAGCGGTCATCTCCAGGGTCTTGAGTCCGGCTTCGAGACCCCATCCCAATAAAGGAGAGGAGGATAAAACGACGATCCGGTCGGCGATGCGTTCCGCCACCCGCCGACATGCCTGTTCGATCTCCGAAATCAAGCCGGCGGCACGCTTGCTGTGCTTCTCCACTCCGGCAGCAACCGCATCTGGCCGGGCTAATACATGGCCCGCAAGTACCAGGTTCGAGAAGGCGCTGGTCATCACAAGGCTGCGATCGTTGGTGCGATTGTCCAGAGCCACCAATTCCACGTCCGCACGTGCCAAGGCGCTTTCCTGATCGCAAACAAGCGCCAATTGGAAAATCTCCGGACGCAAACTCCGCACGCTTTCTACCACCGCAACACTCTCGGGACTCTGACCGGAACGCGCAATCGAAATTACAACGTCCACATTGTCAAGGAAGCGTTTGCCGTCTACAAGCAGGTCCGTCGTTGGGACAGCAATCGCTCCAGGCCACGCCGCCGCAATAGCGCTCGATGCATAAGCCGAACTGCCCGCACCGGTGATCAGCACACGGCGATTCTGAAGTCTCTGACCAAGCCCCCGCTGATCCAGAACGGAACGAATACCTTCATTTGTAATCGGCCAAAGTTCCGGCTGGCGAACAATCTCTCGCAACGTGTATTCGCCCGCGGCCTGCAAACCGGTCTCCGTGGCCTTCCCAATGTCCTGTGACATGCATAACTCCATTCGAATTTGAGCGAACAGGGGAGAAGATTGCTTGTATTGCCCCAGCTCTGAAACAGCACAGATAAGAAACTATTCGTAAGTATACAATCGCATTTCGTAACCGTCAATTCGCAAATTTGACAGTTCTCGTCAAGTAACAAAGAATGCTGTCCCCGTTTCGAAAATCTCTTATTGGCCTCGCTTTTCCCCACTTCGCAGGCTGTTGGTCGGGAAAACGGGTGCTGGTCAAGGGCGGATCTTATGCGTAATCCGCCGCACGGCACCGCTCTCGAGGCGGCCCTTTGGCGGCAGCCTGGTCTAGCTGGAGCATGGTGAGGTTGTCGGCCTGCTTGCAGAGCGCTCCGCGAAATCCCTAGCCTCATGGTTTGCCCAGAGCCCAGAGATCGAATACCTCGGCGTAGCCGGCGCCAGCACTGCACCGCTTGAAGGCCGTGCTTCCTGTTCTGGAGTAGCAATGGACCACCAGCGCATTAAGCAAGGGCGCAGCGTTGCCAGGCAGGTGCTGCTTGAAGCACTGTCTGAAGCGGTGCTGGACCTCCATGCTTCTGGCAAGACGGTCAGCGGCGTCGTGAAGCGAACAGGAATCGGCAAGAAGAGGACCTCCGCGTGGGTTGGCCTGACAGAGTCGCCGGAACGGGATAGAATGGAGCCGAACCTGCGCCCTCCGACCTTTCATCCGGGTTACTTGACCAATAGCATTCCAATTTGAAGACTTAGCGAACAGCTATCAAGCCATGGCTTTTATTACTCGCAGAACCGCAATTGCCTCCCTTTGGGCGGCGCTGTCAGGCGCGTTCCTGGGACGAAGGCTTTTTGCCCGGCCACACGATACACAGGCGCAATCCGACTTGCGTGGCCCGCAACCGGAAGCCCAGCGCGGCGGCTTGCCCCGCAACAAACCGCCGTCGGCCTGGTTTACTGATATCGCCTGCCGGTCCACATTTGCCTACCGCACCAACAACGATTTCGAGGGAAGAAAGTATTTTCCCCAGCCCATGTGCGGGGGCGTGGCAGCCATCGATTACGACAATGACGGCAGGATGGACCTGTTCTTCACCAACGGCGCCAAGTTGCCGGAACTCGCCAAGACCAGCTCCTCATACTATAACTGCCTGTTACGCAATCGAGGGGATGGCACATTCGAAGATGTCACTGCCAGGGCTGGCCTCAGTGGCGCGGCCCTCGGCTTCAGCTTCGGCGTAGCAGTGGCTGATTACGACAACGACGGCTTCGACGACATCTTCATCTGCAATGCGGGAGCCAACACGCTCTATCGCAACAATGGGGACGGGACCTTTACCGATGTCACCGCGGGCTCCGGGCTCGACGGCAAGCCGGACAACGTCCTCAGCGTGGGTGCGGCCTGGTTCGACTACAACAATGACGGACTGCTTGATCTGATCGTCACTAACTATACAGTCTGGACCCCGCAAACCGACAAGCACTGCATGATGGACGCGCGGCACGAGGAGTATTGCAGTCCCACGGTCTATTCGAGCGTGGCTTCAAGGCTCTACCGTAACCTCGGCAAAGGGCGTTTTGAAGACGTCACCGATGCCAGCCAGATTGGCAAGGCGCTGGGAAAGGGGATGGGCATCTCCATTGCGGACTTCAATGGCGATGGGCTGATGGATGTCTTCATCGCCAATGACACAGAGCCCAATTTCCTCTTTATCAATCAGGGAAATGGAACCTTCAAAGAGAGCGGGCTCGAATTCGGTGTGGCTTACAACTCGAATGGCGACAGAGTATCCGGCATGGGTTCGGACGCCAAAGACTTCGACAATGACGGCTTGGTTGACATCGTTTATAACGACCTATCCGGGCAGGTCTTCGGACTCATGAAGAACGAAGGCGGCAAGTCCTTTGCCGATGCGACTTGGAGTTCGAAGCTGGGGCCGCTCTCCCGCAACCTATCCGGCTGGAGCATTGGTTTTATCGACTTCAACAACGATGGATGGAAAGACATCTACTCGGCCAATGGTGACGTGGACAATCTGGCCGCCGCCTCTCGCCAGCACGACACGATGTTTGAGAATGTAGACGGCAAGACCCTCCGCGACGTGACGCAGGAAATGGGTCCCGACTTTGCGTTTACGGGTTATCAGCGCGGCTCGGCCTTTGTGGATCTCAACAACGACGGCTTTCTTGACCTGGTTGTAACTTCATTGGACGAGAAGCCGCGCATCCTCATGAACAACGCTCTCAACGGCAATCACTGGATCATGTTCGATCTGCGTGGACGTAAAAGCAATCGCAACGGTATCGGCGCAACCATCAAGGTGACTAGCGGCTCAGGCCGCGCTCTGTTTAATCACGTCACGACCAGCGTCGGATTCATGTCGTCGAGCGATCGCAGGGCCCACTTCGGGCTTGGCGCCGACGCGAAGATCGACCACGTTGAGATTCGCTGGCCCAGCGGCATTCTTCAGCGCATTGATCACCCCGCCGTCGATCAGATTCTCAAAGTGGATGAACCCGCCGCAAATTCATAGCGAGCTCATGCAACGATATGAACCTCCGTCGCGCACCGGGTATGGACGGGAAGTCACCAGCGGCCGTTTGGTGGCGGTCATGCTCACCTCGCAATGGGGCTTTGCGCGCACTCCACCACCGTCAGAACTTGATCGGCCTTCACCTGCGTCAACACCTGCTTGACTCCAGTGGGCCAGGAGATCTCAATCCTCTCGATCATGGCGGCCTTGCCCAGGCCGAAGTGTACCCGCTTGTCGCTGGATGAACTGTAGCCGACGGCTGTCGTGGCGTGGTTGTACTGAACGCCCTCCGCGGTCGTAATCTTCACCTTCGCGCCCAGGCCGTCGCGGTTGTCCCTTGTCCCAACTAGCTTGAGAATGATCCAGTGATTGGCGTTGGCGGTGCGGTTCATCAGCAGTTGCGGCTTGTCGTTGATGACGCTTACCACAACATCGATCTTCCCGTCGCTGTTGAAGGAACCGAAGGCTGCGCCGCGGTGAAGGCGCGGCGAAACAAACGCGGCGCCCGCCGTCGCGCTCACATCGGTGAAGGTGAAGTTTCCGTTGTTGCGCAGCAGGCCATCGGGCTGCAAGGCGGGCCGATGCAGCACCTCCATTTCGTTGTCCAGAATTGCGCCGCCCGCCGTGAACAGGTCCTTTTGCCCGTCGTTGTCGAAATCGAATGCGCCCGTGCCCCAGGCCGTCATGCGATGGCTGAAGGAGGTCACGCCGGAAACATCGGTCACATCGTCGAACTGCGCCCCCGTGTTCCTGTACAACGGAAACGTGTCGCCGAACATGGCCGTATGAAAGATGTCCGGGAGCCCATCGTTGTTCAAATCGCGGAACTCCGCGCCCATTCCAGCAACGTAGCTTCCGTTCGAAGTGTAGGCCACTCCCTGCTCCAGGGCTACATCCTTGAAAGTACCGTCGCCGTTGTTGTGCAGCAGGAAATTGGGCGAGGTATCGTTGGAAACAAAGATGTCCGTAAAGCCGTCGTCATCGTAGTCGGCAAAAGCCAGGCCCATGCCTTTGCCCACATACTGCCCAATGTGCGAGGACGCCGATGCGTCGGTAAACGTCCCGTCGCCGTTATTCCGGTAGAGGATATTCGGCGTCCCTTTGAAGTTCCCGGGCGCGCAATAAGTGCGGGCGCCGCCAATCGAGCACAACTTGGCTGTGGCGATGCTGTAGGCGAGATAATTGACCACCACCAGGTCCAGGTGGCCGCTATGAGTGGAGTCGAACCAACCGGCGGCGACCGCCCAGGGCTTGCCGTAGCCGGCAATCGTTCCGCCCACCCCCGCCTTGTCCGTCACATCGGTAAACGTCCCGTCGCCGTTGTTGCGCAGCAATTGGTTGTGGTTCACACCGGTAATGTAGAGGTCGACAAAGCCATCGTTGTCGTAGTCCCCGGCAGCGACGCCCATCGAATATCCAATGCCCTTCACCCCTGCCTGCTCCGTCACATCGGTAAACGTCCCGTCGCCGTTGTTGCGGTAAAGCCGGTTCCAGTAACTCGAGTCTGTCTTCTCAAGCGAGGGAATTGCCGCGCCGTTCGTAAAGAAGATGTCCAGCAGGCCGTCGTTGTTGTAGTCGAAGACTGCCACGCCGCCCAGCATGGTTTCGATGGAGTATCGCTGCGGGCTGATGCTGTTTTTCAACTGAAACCGGATGCCGGAACGCTCGATCGAATCCTCGAAAGAAATCCGGCTCTCAGGCGCCGCTACCGGCGGCGTCATTCCTTTGCTGGACAATGCGGACTGCGGTCCAGAGCCCTCGGAAGGCAACGAGGCCTGCGATGCCGATGCGAATGGAGCAGTCTGGAGCAAAGCGATCAGCAGGTAGAGGAACAACAAGGAACCACTAGCTTCTCGCAGCGGGCCTCTTGGCCTGGTCGCGAATGCGGTGAAGGGGCGAATCCTAAGCGGAGCGGCCGGCCCGTGTGCTCTCAGTGGAAGGTCGATTGCCATTCCCATACGCGAAGTATACTCGCTGGCTCGGAGCGACTTGCTGAGGAATCATGCTGTTGTTTCATGTCTCGGCCAGTGCCAAGGTGGAGCGCGTCTGGCGACGCTAAGATGGGCAGTTCCACCACATGGAGAAACGCAAAATCCCCAAAATCAGTTTCAGCACATTCCAAATGCGCTCGGCCCGATCAGCGAGTTGAATTCTCTTGATGCGAAGTGTTACTCGTATTGTGGAGTTCTTCCTGCCTCGCCTTGCGAATGCACCTCAATCACTCGCAGCGCATCGTGAAGCTGCTCTTCATTCCCTTGCTTGATTGCATCGAACCGCTTCGATTGCTCTTCGCGCCTTGAATCGCCGGTGCGCGCGTACAGTTGCAGCAGGCCGAAGTTCGCGGCATAGTTGTTCGCTTCCAGCGCGATCGCCCGATCCAATTGCTTCTCCGCATCGCCATATTTCTTCATCTGTAAATACACCAGGCCCAGTTCGGCCAGGACGCCAGGCCGATTGGGCTTCAACGCCGCCGAGTCCGTCAACTGTGCGATAGCTTCATCCATCTGCCCTTCCTGGCGTGCAATGCGCCCCAGATAGAAGTGCGCATCGGCAGCCGTGTCTGTGTTGTTCACTGCCTGTTTCAGCCATTTGGATGCGGCCCCGAAATCCTTGGCCCGGAAGTACGTTGTCCCCAAGGCGAGAATCCCCGGCGCGTCATCCTGGCGCAGAGCATGATACTTTTCCAGGTAGGGAAGAGCTTCCGCCGGATCTTGCGCAAAGGACGACACAATGCCCATTCCAAAGTTGTATTCGGGACGATCCGGCGCCAGCTTGACCGCCTCTCCCATGGCCCTGCGCGCCTCCTCCAGCAGGCCCAACTTCAAGCAGATCGCTCCGAACTCATAGGTCAGGCTGGCATCTTTCGGTTGCAGGTCTCGCGCGTGAGCCAGGTAACCGAGTGCGCCCGTGTGGTCGTTGGCGGCTTCGGCAATGCGTGTCAGATCGATCAACGGGCCGACGTCCGAGCTGTCCGCGATAAAGGCGCGCTCCATGGTCGCGCGTGCTTGCTCCAGCTTCCCTTCGGCCTCCTGGGCCAGGCCCATATCGCGCAGGCCGGCGGCTGAAAGCGGATGCCGCTCGGCAACCGCCGCAAAGATCGACTCCACCAGGTCGGCTCGGCCTGAGCTGCGCAGAACAGGCAGAACTGTCATGGCATCCTGTTCTGCCAGATCGGGATTGGCTATAAGCGAAGCGGCAGCGCGATTGGCCGCTTCCTTGTGTCCCAGTCCAGCCTCGTCCGCACACATGATTGCCTCGGCGCCCACTTGCCCGCGAGTTTCAGGAGTCAGCTTTTCCAGGTATTCGAACGAGCTTCGATAATTCTGCGCCCACATCGAGATGGTTGCGGCCTCGTAGTTTGCTTCAGCATTGGCCGGTTCCATTCTCAAGGCCTTTTCGTAGAGTTGAAGCGCCTTCGCCCGCTCTTGGGGATTACTTGCCGCCGTCCGCATATAGATGCGGGCTAGATTCAGATATGCGCCGGTAAGACCTGGGCTGTGCTGTATCGCCAAGGAAAATGCCTGCTTGGCCATTTCGGTATGCCCTTGCTGAATCTCCACGATCCCCAGGAGGTTCTCCATGCCGCCGTTGGCGGGAAACTGCTTTTCGGCCTTGGCAAGCAATGCACGCGCGCCGGTCAAATCGTTATCCTGTATGCACTGCTGTATGGTCAGTGCGGTCTGGCGATAAGAGTCCGCGGCATTTTGCGCGCGTCCTACCGGAACAAAGATCGCAAAGGCGAAAAACAACAAGGACACGCTTCGCATACCGCCCTTTCGCGGATGAGTCATTCCCGATGTCTGCACCGGACCGCGGCTTGGCACAATCCTGTCACGCTCCAATATACTAAACTACTGCCATGAAACTTGAGCGCGATAGAAGGCCTTTCGGATGCGTGCTAGGTCTTCTGCTTGTTTTGCTCCTCACTCCACACGCACGCGGTCAAACCGCCGCCGATGAACCCGTCCAGTCCCTATCACCCATTGGATTGCTCGGACTTACCGGGGAAAAGGCGTCGCGGCTAAGTCAGGCTGTGGACGCCCGCGACTACCCGGCGGCAGAAAGGCTTCTGCTGAATGAGATCGAGCCCGATCCCCACTCGCTTCGTGCGGCTCAATTGCTGGCTTTCGCGGGCAGAGTCTATTTTCTCGACCAGGATTATCTCAACGCCGCCATAGCTTGGAAGAAGTCCGATGCAATCGTTCCCCTCGCGCCGCCACACCAGTTCTCGCTGGCCATGGCTTATATTCGCCTGGCTCATCCAGATTGGGCGAGAGGGATTCTGCGGTCGCTGGCCGCGAAAAATAAAAATCAGGCCCTTTACCCCTATTGGCTGGGCCGCATTGAGTACGATGCTCAGCATTACAACGAGGCGATGGCGCACTTTCGTCAGGCCATCGCGCTCGATTCCGGCATGGCGCGCGCCTACGACAACCTTGGACTTTGCTATTTCTATCAGAACGAGAACGAGCTAGCCATTAAGAATTACGAGAAGGCTATCGATCTAGACCGCAATTCCCCCCGCCCTTCGGCATGGCCGTACCTCAACCTCGCCATCACGCTCCAGTTTCTCAATCGACTCGATGAAGCGGAAGCCAATTTGCGCAAGGCCGTCGGCCTCGACCCGCATTTCGCGCAAGCGCACTATCAACTGGGCAGTGTGCTTGAAGATCTCGGCCGGGCGGAGGATGCCATCATCGAGCTGAGAGAGTCGGCCCGGCTCGACCCGAACTATGCCGAACCGCATTTTGCTCTGGCTCGCATCTTCCATAAGCTCGGCAAGGAACCGGCGGCGCAGGAAGAGCTGCGGGCGTATCGCAGCCTCCACGCAAAGGCAAATCCTGCGTCCATTTCTCCAAATCGCTGACACGGCGCAATCGCTTGCCGCCTACCATGCATGCCATTTTGTCGCCGCTTGTTTCGGGACAGCCAAGGCTTCCTCGGGAGCGGAAGAAATGCAGCCCTGCCAGGCTGGATTCCTGGCAGGGCTGCGTTCTAGGAAGCAATCAAGAAACCGCTGCGGATCAGAACTCCAGGCGCCCAGAGAACTGAACCGTGCGTGGAGAACTCACCGTTCCGTTCCATTGGCCGAAGCCGGTGCCTCCTACTGAAGTGTTAAAGGCGGAGGAGACGACGGTTTGTTGACCGGTATTGACGAAGTAGTGATTGTTGAACGCGTTGAAGAAGTTCGCGGTGAACACGAAGCTCACTCGATCGTGGAATTTGGTTTCCTTGATCAAGGAAAGGTCAGTGTCTTTGAGGTCCGGGCCGTAAGTCGAGGTCACAGATCTGCCGGTGCCCAGGTAACCGTAAGCCCCCGAAAAGCTGGACGCAGGTTCAAGAGCGCTGGGGTTGATGTATTGACCGTTGTTCTTGGTGGGATCGAAGCCGTTGCGGCCGTGGAGAAGCAACTGCTGTCCGGGAACAATGCCGGGGAGGCAGGCTTCACGCACCTGGCTGACCACGTTGCAAGAGGCGGAGGTGAACGTGAATGGAACGCCGTATTCGTAGCGGGTGATCGGAGCCAGCTTCCATCCGGTGGCAACGGAACTCACCTTGCCGGAGTTCAGGAATTGTTGACCGTGCCCGATGGGGAAGTCATACACCAGGGCCAACGAACCGATGATCGGCGTGTTGTCCTCGGCCAGTTCCATGAGGGGCTTGATGTTATAGGGCGAGAAGGCAGTCTGTCCGCCGCCCGTGTCCTGGGCCGCCTGCGTCGTCTCGGTTGCATCCGTGTACATTTTGGAGATGGTCATGGAGCCGAGGACATATAGGCCGTGGGTCATGTGGCGTTCAATGCGCGCTTGGAAGGAGTTATAGATCGAATTGCCATGTTCTTCGTTCAAGCCTTGTTCCACACCGCAATACTGCGGGTATGGCACCAGCGCCTGTGCGACAGTTGCCGGGCAAGTGCCGGCGGTATTCAACTGGCCGTTCCAGTCGGCGTAGGGCGTGGCTATACCAGCGGCGGCAAAAACCGTCGGACCGTCATAGCCTTCGAGCCCGTCCCCATCCGTGGTCACCGTTGAGTTGTAGTCAGCCTTCAGCACGGTATCTACGGTCGTGAGCTGATTCTTGCTGTAAGTTTGGAACGGCGTGGATGCGAGTTGCTTGTATTGCCCGCTGTACGGGTTGAGGACGTTGATTGGGCTCTTCTGTGAGGGCAGGTGTGTACCCTTCGTTCCCACGTACGACGCGCTGAAGAAGAAGTTGTGCGGCAACTCCCGTTCGACGGTCAGGTTCCACTGCGACGAATAGGGCCGGTGGTTTGCGTCTTGCGGACGGTACATCGGGGAAAGGCCATTGTCGGCGCCGGAAGTGATGCTGGTAATCGGCTTGTCGGCCCCGGCACTGAACGGCGTGAATCCGTTATGGCTGAGGAAAACTGTAGGCTCGCTAGCGTTTTCGTACGAAACCTGGTTGGCGACATCTTGCAGGTTGAAGCCATCGAGGTTCATTCCGGCATTCCAGCCGGGATAGAATGCCTGGCCGAAGTAGATGCCGTAGCCAACGTGAATGACGGTTTTGTCGTTGAGGGAGTAGGCAATGCCCAGGCGGGGCGAGAAGTTATCGAGATCCAGTTTTTCAGGATACCGTGCGCCGAAGCTCGCCGCACCCCGACTGCTGCCGGCAAAGGCCAAGCTACCCTTCAGACACGAACCCCCATTGCAGGCGCCGGTGTTGACTCCGTTGGGGTCGAAGAAGGAGAGGTTGTTCTGCTTCTCTTCAAACGGCGCGTCGTAGTCCCAGCGCAGGCCGTAGGTTACAGTCAGCTTGGGAGTGAAGCGCCACGAATCGCCGGCGTGAGCGGCGGAGCCGAACTGGCGTGGATAGGTGGCGCCAACCGTGTAATAGTACACGCTTGCACTTGAGGTCGCGCCCAGAAACCAACTGGCCATGTCGTCGCCCGAAACCTCAGTGCTCACCGCGGTCGTGGACCTGTCGAAGCTGAAACTGCCGCCTTGATTGTAGGAGTTCTGAATGTTTCCGCCCAGGTTTTTCCACTCATACCCGAAGGTGAGGGTATGCTTGCCCTTCACAAACGTAAGCACATCGTTGAAGGCCCAGGTGGGGCGAGTGGTATATTCATGGCCCGGCGCGCCATAGTTGTTTCCGAACGCCATGAGGGACTCATTTAAGTTGAACGCTGGCAGATCGTTGTCCGCCACGCCGGCAACCTTGGGCAGGTTCGCGCCCGCTTTGTAGTTCAGCGAAGAGTAGCCCTCATTGCGATTCAGATAGCCGAAGCTGGCGTGGTTGGTCAACACGGACGAGAAGGTATGCTCCCAGTTCATGCGGGAAACGGGGGCATTCTCGGGACTGGCGGGTATGGCTGTGGATATGGCATCGGGCAAAGCGCTGTTGAGGTTGGGCTGTGCGTATTGCCGCCAGTAAGTCAGGTAAAAGTGATCGCTGCTCCCGAGGATAAAGTCCTCGCGAGTCATATACACGTTCTCGGCGTTGACCAGCGAACCCTGGCCGCCATTGGAAGGGATGTAGTTGTTGATTTCGCCACCGCTGGTTGGGGTTGGGGCAACGGCGGTCCATGCGGCGGAGATCGGGTCCTCGACCGCGGCCCATATTGTCGGGTCGATAATGTTACCTGGGATCTGTTGCCCCGAATACTTGTGGAGCGGGTTGGTCGGATCTTTTACAACGGGGTAGAAGATGGGGATCAAGTTCCCGCTGGTGTCCGTATAGTTGCTGAAATTGCCCACGCGAGCATTGACGGACGGGATCGTCAAGGGCGCCACCACCGCCGCGCCATGCTGGAAGTAGGCCTCCCAGTTGAAGAAGAAGTACGCCTTGCGCTTTGAGTTGGCTCCGTGCAGTCCGGGAAGATAAACCGGTCCGCCGATATTGGCGCCGTAGTTGTTCTCTTTGTCCGCAGCCTTCCTGGTCTTGACATTGGTCGGATTCCCGTTCGCGTCGGGGACGTAGGTGGACGTTCCGTACTGGAAGCCATTGAAGAGGTCGTTGCGATTGTACTCAAACCCGGCTCCGTGGAACTGTTCGCCGCCCCCCTTGCTCTGAACAATCAGCTGTCCGGAGGTGGTGTTCCCGTATTGCGCCTCGTAATTCGCCGTGAGCACGTGGACTTCGCTCACCATATCCGGCGACATTTGAAAATCTCCGTAGAGAGAAACCATGCCGCTCTGACTATCGTAGCCTTCCTCCATGGTCACGCCATCCAATACCGCCTCGTCGCCTGAGACGAGGCCGCCGTTGATGCGGGCGTTATAGGCGTTGTCGGAGGATCCCGTGCTGACGCCGGGCATCAGAACGGCAAGACCAATGGCGGTGCGCGGCTGGCCCGAGACCGTCAATGGCATGTCCTGCAGAGTCTCAGGGCTCACACCGCCTTCAAGCGTCGGAGTCTCGTAGTTAATCAGCGATGCGTCGCCAATCACGGTCACGGTTTCATCGGCCTGGCCGACTTTGAGGTGAACGTCAACGCGGGCAGCCTGGTTGACCGCCAATTCGATGCCCTTTTGCGCAGATCCTTCAAAGCCCTTCGCGGAGGCGAATATATCGTACTTTCCCGGCGTCAGGTTGCGGAACGTGTATTCCCCCGCGCTGTTCGATGTGGCCTTCTGCTGGTATGCGGTTGCCTCGTTGGTGAGCGTCAGATTCGCTCCCGGCACAATGGCGTTACTTGGGTCCACTACCGTCCCACTCAGCGAGGCATTTGTGTCCTGCCCATAGCTGCGATCGGTCACGGCCAATGAAAGTATCCCGAGTAGCACCAGTAACAGGCAATTCATGACTTTCGATGGTCTGTTTGACATGGTGTTGGAGTCTCCTAAAGTTCTGCTGCGAAGTTATGGTCATGGCCTCCTCGGAATGCACTTTGTCTGGGGGCCCGTCTGCAAAAGCGTAGCCAGGGTTCAACAAGCGCTTGCAGTGATGGGATCTGTGACGTCCATGAAAGGCGCGAAAGTTTACCGCTTGGCCCGATCCCGCAAATGCAGCGACTCATATTCGCCCCTCGCGTACTCCTCGACGGGGCTTGCGGGAACTGCCAAAGCGCAGAAAGGAAGGGAAAGCGAGCGCCAGAACAACCGCCGCGCCCCAGGGGGTTTGCGTCCTCGCGGAATTCCGTTTCAGTGTGCGCCAGGCCATCCCTCCTTGAACGCAGCAGCCGCAAAACAGCGCCAACTAGGCACTTGTCAAAATGCTCTCTGTAATCGTTTTCCAAGCATCATTCCAGCTCCCGTTGCGACAAGCTCTGGCTATTTGAATTCCTGAAACGTATCGGCATTATTCGAAATCTTACGTAAGATGCAAAACGTCATCACGTAATGAATCGAAAGCATAATCAACTAAAAGATGGATGTCAAGAAGAAAATGAGATGCCTGCCGACGCCTCCCGCTCAACAGCCAATGAACCTGATTTCAACCGTTCAGAGCATCTTTTAGCCTCGTGTCCTCCTTTTGCAGGTTTATGATTTTAAACCGCTTAAGTGCGCACGCGAAATCCGGTGAAGTCGTCCAGGCGCTGGTCCAAATAGGGAGACTCTTTGGATAGGTACATCGGTGAGTTGGATGAACTGGGCCGAAGGTGAGCAAGGTAAGAGGCAGGAAGGATCTGTTTGCAGGGTGATGGAGCGGTACAGCCACGCCAAAAATGCTGCCAAACGGCAGGCTGTGCAGGCGCTCAACGTGGGGAGAATTCAAAGGGGCTCCCCCCAATTTCCCCCGCAGCAAAATCTTGGAGCCAACATAGGCGATATCTAACTTATTGATTGTAAAGTGGTAGGCGAGTCGGGGCTTGAACCCGAAACCCCCGGCTTAGAAGGCCGGTGCTCTATCCAATTGAGCTACTCGCCCGAATGCTCTCTCATTCTAACGTTGAATGCCCGAGAACGCATCGGCAAATGCTGCCAGTGCGTCCTGAAGGGTGTGCGCGGCGGCTTCGGGGGACGCGCCGCAACTGGTCAGGTAGGCCGTGATCCCGAGGTCCATGAGGTCGGGAGCGATGAAAGCCCGTCGGATCACCAGGTCCAGGCGGCACGAGCGCAGCGGAACCCCGCGCACCCGGCCGCACACCTGTCTGCAACTTGCCTCCGCCAGAGCAGGGATGCGCCATTGCAGCTCGCTCCTGGGCAGCAGATCGATATAGCAGCCCATGGCGTGGGCAAAGCCGCCATCGGGCGCGTCCAGTTCGTCGGGGTCAAACGAGTCGGCTTCCAAGTGCGGCCAGAGATCGCATTTTGACGTCCAGACCGGCGAGGGAACCGCATTCAGCTTGGCCAGGGCCTCGGCCAACGCCGGAAACTGATCTGCCTCCGGCAACTGCCAGGCAAGCTCCGGGTTGAGTTGGAGGTCCACAAACCCCGGCCACCGCGCCTCGATCACCGGGACATCGGCGCCGACTTCAAACTCCCAGTCAGCTTCCATTCGCCTCGGCGGTCGCTGCCAGCAGGAAGCGGATGACGGTGGCCTCGGCCCAGTGAATCTCGTTTCCGGGGTCGCGGGAAAGATAGGCGCAGTGGCCTCCGTGCCGAGTCTCCACAAATGCGATGTGGGGATTGGCAAGCAGCTTGGCGCGGGTCTCCGGCAGCAGGCGAATGAAGGGATCGTCCAGGTCGTGCAGAATCAGCGTGGGCACGGCGATTGAGTCCACCACGCGAGCGGCGGCAGCACGATAGTAGTAGTCGTCGGCATCGCGGAAGTTCCAGTAGCGCGCCACGACCTTGTTGTCGAATTCACGGATGGAGCGAATCGGCCCGATGCCTCTGATCTGATAGATGCCGGGAAACAGTCTTGCCTTGCGCTCCAGGCGCAGCCTCAGGCCGCGCAGAAAATTCCACTCGTAGAGGCGGTTCGCCGGCTCGTGCAGGGCGTCGGCGCCGGGAGCAAGGTCGATGGCCGGGCACACCGCGGCAACACCGCACAGCGGCGCCCGCTTGCCCCACTCTCCGGCCAGCTTCAGCACCAGGTTGCCGCCCATCGAATAGCCCACCAGCGCCACCCGTTTCAACTTGAACCGCCGGGCATAATGGTCCACCACAAGGCCCACGTCGCCCGAAAGCCCGGAGTGGTACAGCGTGGGCGTCAGGCTCTCGGTGTCTCCGCAGTTGCGCATGTTCATGCGCACCACATTCAAGCCAGCGTCCCACGCGCGGGCGGTTACGCCCTGGATGTAGCGGGAGTTGGACGAACCCTCAAGCCCATGGACCAGCACCAGTGTCAGGCGGCTGGAGCGTATCTCCTCCGGTTGCCAATGGCATTGGCACAGTACGCGGCTCCCATCGGCCGAGTCCACCTCAACCGTCTCCGATATCGCAGAGAGCCGGAAGGGCGGCCGGGGAAGATAATTTCCGACGATCGTCTGCAGGTGGCCGTTGGTCAGGCCGCGCCGGGGCTCGAATGGGGGGAAATGCTCCAACCACGGATGCGCGTCGCCGGAGGACTGGGGCAGAGCTGCCGGCGCAGGGCTGAATTCCTGATTTGTCTGGATTTTCGGAATCACTTAAACTCGCCAATTCGGCCGATCAGGCTTTTCAGGCCCCCTGCGGCAACTGCAAGTTGGCAGCTAGCGTTGGTCTCGCTCATTTCTTTCAATGGAATTCGCAAGTCGCAGACTCCAAAATCCGCTCAACAGGCACAAAACGCACCTCCCGCAGCCCGGCAGCACAAATTGGCACAAACCTTGCCTCAAGCCATTATAGGCAGAGAATCGCACACTTTGTGGGTCTGCATGGTGTGCATCGCCGCCACTGGCTCAGAGCAACGGCGCTGGAAGACGTGAACTCGCTGCGACAATCAATCGGAGCGAGACGGCGCCGGCCCAGGAGAAGGACTACTCGCCGCAGGGAGTCGCATCGTTGAATCGAGAAGAAGACGGACTTTCCTCAACAGATCGTCTCGCGTAAATGGCTTTTCAAGGAACGCGTGCTCCTGGCCAAGCACACGCAGCGGAGTCGGAGAGTCGTCGTTGAATCCCGACGCGTAAAGCACCTTCGTCTCCGGCCGGACTTGTGCAATTTTTTCCGCAAGTATGGTGCCGCTGAACCCGGGCATGACCACATCGGTGATCATCAGAGGTATGGGCCCGACGTGCTCTGCCGCCATGCGAAGCGCCTCGGCGGGATCGCCTGAATCCAGCACACTGTATCCAGAGTCCTCCAGAAGCTGGCGCATCAGCTCCCTCAAGGGCCGCGCATCGTCAACCAGGAGGATGGTCTCATTTCCCTTATGCGGGCACTGCGCCTTCATCTCTTGATTTGCGACTGCCGGTTGGTCGCTCCTGGGAAAGTAGATTCTGAAAGTCGATCCAGCGCCGGGTTCACTGTAAACGGTAATCGCGCCGCCGCTCTGTTTGACAATTCCGAACACAGTCGACAATCCCAGGCCGGTACCTTGCCCAGGAGGCTTGGTGGTGAAAAACGGCTCGAAGATACGGGACTGGGTTTGCCGGTCCATTCCGCTGCCCGTGTCGCTCACGCTCAGCATGACGTGCCGCCCAGGCTTGGTGGAAGGGTGCTGCCGGGCAAGGGTTTCATCGATCTCAACGTTCGAGGTCTCAATGACGATTCTTCCGCCCTTCGGCATGGCATCGCGAGCATTGATTGCCAGGTTCATCAGCACCTGCTCGATTTGACTCGGGTCCGCGTTGATCATGCCCAGATCCTTGCCCGGCACGCACTTCAGTTCAATGTTCTCGCCGAGCAGCCGGGCCAGCATCTTCTCCATGTGATTGGCGGTCTCGTTCAAATCCATGGTTACAGGCTGCAGCACTTGCCGGCGGCTGAAGGCAAGCAGGCGTTGCGTCAGATTCTTGGCCGATGTCCCTGCATTCTGGATCTCGTGGATCATCTTCCGGTTTGCTTCAGACAAGCCCGTCTGGTCTTCCAGGATTTCGCAATATCCCAGGATCACTCCAAGAAGATTATTGAAGTCATGCGCCAATCCCCCGGCTAGCTGACCGACCGCCTCCATCTTCTGGGCCTGTCGATTCACCTGTTCCCACCGATCGGCTTCCTTCCGTTGTCGAATGTCGTGGATGTTACATTGAGCGACCTTTGCTCCATTCACCTGGTACACGTTGCTGACTACTTCCACGCTGATTGGCAAGCCGCCTTTGGTCACCAGCGGCAGGTCTTCATAGCGGACGTACCGCTTGGCCTTCAATTCGCGAAAAGCGCGCTTCGACGCCTCAACGTCCTTTGCCAGTCCCAAGTCCCAGAGATGCTTTCCACGCAATTCCAAGAGGGTGTATTCCAGCAGCTCTGTCAGGAAGGGATTCGCGTCCGTGATGACTCCCGCCTGCGCATCGAGAATCAGTATCCCGTCTTTCGCGGCCTCAAACAGCCGCCGATACCGGGCTTCGGAGTTCGCCAACTCCTCATTCGAATGCATGCCGCGCTTCGCGGGCCGGGCTGGACGGCCTGACGGTTCGTCTGCGGAAGGCAAGGGCGCAGGTTTTCGATCCGAACTGGCTGGGCCAGAGTCCATTGGCTTGAGCCTTAGGCGCTTCAACAGGCGCAAACTCATCAGCTTTGGCACGGGGCCCTCCAGGAACGCGTGGTGCAATCGGGCCGCTCCAAAGCGATGCGGACGAACGCCCAACCATTATCCACTCTACCGCATGACCGTGTTGAGCAATTCTGAACAGGCCCAGGGCAATCGCCGGTGAGCAGGTTCCGGAGATTCGGACAGCGGGATGCGTGGAAGGGCTGTTCCCGGACGGCCACGATTGATCTCTGTATCAACCATGCAATCACCGATATTGAGGTGCTCAAGACCTATGCCCAGGGCGAAGGGAAGCGCCGTCCTGGCGGGATTTCCAAGCGAGGTGGGAAAGTCCTGCTCTTGGACTTTTCCACCTCGCGGCATCTTCCACCGCCATCTCCGCCGGCAAATACTGCGATCGCGCCGGAAAATGGACCTCGCTTCAATCCTCCAGCACGCCACGCCGCCCAAGCCTGGAATTGCCGGGATCTGTCCGCCGCTGGAGTAGCGGGCGCCGCTGGCCCGCGCTTTCACAATCGGGTGCAGACCGGCTGCCCCCACTTCGACGAGCACCTCGCCCGCGCCAGCAATGGGCGAAGGAAGCGATGGATACGTGGGCGCCCATGACATTCACAACAGCAGCCTCCATCGGTCAATCTCCTCGGGGCGCTTCCAATATCATGAAGCGCTCCCAATGCACGGCCGGCGCCCGTCTTTTCAGCCTTTCAGACCGAATTCTCACCACCCCGCGAGCCCCGGTTTGACGAATGAGGCCCGACCGGAGACAATAGAAAAGTTGCATCAATGGAGCACGTGGGCCTGTGGCGCAGCTGGGAGCGCGCTTCCATGGCATGGAAGAGGTCATCGGTTCGATCCCGATCAGGTCCACCAAAAACTCCTTACAAATCAATAGCTTAGCGGAAGAACCCAACCTCCTTCTCGGAGCGTTTGGTGTCATTTGGTGTCAAATTTCCAAACACCTTCACGGACACAGCGCCGCGCTTGAGTACCTTCCCTCCAAAAGCCACCGCATCCGGTAACGGCTTCACCGTCTTCCGGTGATTTTTATCCGACGACTTTCTCAACTCCCGATTGATGGAGTTGACCGTCGCCTGCACGCTCTCGGGAATTTCCTGCATGTAGACATCGGTTGTCGTCGCCGCCCGTGAGTGACGCATCACGCCCTGCACGTCTTTGACGGTGCCCTTCTTCTGAGCCAGAGTCGCAATCGTGCGCCGTATGACCTGAAACGTCAGCTTCGGCAGTTCCAGATCGCGGGCCAGCTTGTGAAGCACCCGCTTCCGAAAGTTGTCGGTGTCGAGGAACCCTCCAACTTCGTTGGCGAAGATGAAGTCATCCGGAGACAGATTCGGCAACTTCGTCTTGTCTTTCGACGCGGCCTCTCTAGCCCGTTCCCCACACTCCAACCGCCATGCCTCCAGATCGTCCGCGAGCTTCCGCGGAATGTGGATGACCGTGAGACTCTTTTTGGTCTTTCCCCAAGGACGAATCTTGCCCTTGTAGACGGTCTCCATGATCTTCAACGTGCAGGCATCGTAGTCGAAGCACTTCCACCGGAAAGCCAGCAACTCACTCGGACGAAGAGCATTCGTCATGTCCAACTCCAGCAGGATGCGATCCCGCAGAGCCAATTCCATGAGAGCGAGGCCTAGCTGATCCCAGGTGAGCGTTGTCGTGTCGGTCTCGCGCAGTTGCGCGGGCACTTTCACTTTGCGCGCAGGGTCTTTGGCGAGGAAGTCCTGATCGACGGCCTCGGCGAAGATGTCCCGAACGTATGCGCGCATTTGCAGCACTCTATCCTTTGATCGGGTTATAGCCAGCTTGTTGAGATGGAGCTGCAAGCTGAACTTGTCGAAGTTGACCAACGGAATCTCGCCGAGCGGGTCGATGAGGTCACGCTGAATGAGAATCTTTTTCGTCTTCGCTGTCTCTTCTTTCCAGGCAGCTTCTTTCAACGGAAGAAAGCGATTCTCTACGAACCAGGCGAAGGTGACAGAACCATCGTTCATGATTCTGGTAG